>Ga0315276_10000903_pt1 | contig 26252 bp, 27 predicted proteins | sample YL17G05_0_MG_FD_204542 | JGI IMG/M metagenome (GOLD analysis project Ga0315276, IMG submission 204542) | Sediment microbial communities from Yellowstone Lake, YNP, Wyoming, USA - YL17G05_0 | ecosystem: Environmental > Aquatic > Freshwater > Lake > Sediment | place: USA: Wyoming | collected... | reverse complement strand
GTAGATCTGTATTACGACCTTACAAAGGTAGCTGTGGTAGGTTTTTTTGAAGTCCTGAAAAATATCAAAAAATTCAGGAGGATTTTTAAGGGGATCCTCAAGGAAACCGAAAAAAACAGACCAGATGCTGCTATCCTGGTAGATTATCCGGGTTTCAATCTAAGGCTTGCCAAAGAACTAAAAAAAAAGGATATCCCTGTAATTTACTACATAAGCCCGCAGATATGGGCCTGGGGCAAAAACAGGATAAAGCAGATCAGAGAAAACGTGGACAGAATGATCGTGCTTTTTTCTTTTGAAGAAGCCCTTTACAGAAAGTCTGACGTGCCCGTGTCATTCGTCGGCCATCCTCTTTTGGATGTCGTAAAACCTTCTCTTGAGAGGGAAGAATTTTTAAAAAATCTGGGTTTGGATCCGAAAAAACTGACCGTTGCTTTACTGCCCGGCTCCCGCGAAAAGGAAGTCAAGACCCTTTTGCCTGTCATGCTTGAGACGGCAGAAATCATAAACGGCAATTTTGCCAAAAGGATCCAGTTTGTCATTCTTCGTTCCCCGTCTGTGAAGGAGGAGATTTTTATAAAAGCAGCCGCAAACACCCGCGACCTTACGCTAAAAACAGTTTCAGGGATGGCCTATGAAGGGATCGCCTCCAGTGATTTTGCTTTGGTATGCTCTGGGACTGCAACGCTTGAGACAGGCATCCTTACGACCCCCATGGCAATTTTATACAAAGTAAATTTCCTGACCTGGCTTTTTATCCGGTCGATGATAAAAATTCCTTATATAGGATTGGTGAACGTGGTAAAAGAAAGGAAAGTTGTCGAGGAATTCATACAGTTTGACTGCCAGCCAAAAAAAATAGCGGATTACGTAATCCCTGTATTGCATGATGAGGACAAACGCACCCGCCTTAGATCCGACCTTCTGTCTATAAGAGATTCCCTGGGAGAACCCGGAGCCACCCGAAGAGCTGCCGCAACCGTAGTTGATTTTTTAAGAAACCTTCCTTAAAAGACCCTTAAACCGGCGTTGCAATAAAAATTTTCTATTTGTAAGCGCTGTCCGGAACTATAATCTCGCTGATCGAACGGGACAACGTAATACTTCCTTGGCGAATCTCTGCTATAGTGCAGCTGCATGAACTAAGATTAGCCGCACAACGTTTCGGCCGAAATTCAAAACTAACACTATGCTGACCCATACTTAAAACTGGGGATGTGTATTTGAGTTCGGCGGTGCGGTAGGAGGGATTGGAATCGTACGCGAGTCCTTCATCAACAATTTTTCCATCAAAAATCATCCTTGCACTACAACAGTGACAATGGTAATCAAAATTACCGCAAACAGAAGTGCCAAAAGAGTAGGTGTTGTCGAAATGTACAAGTTGTTTAATATCAGCTTGAATACCGCTTCTGTCAGCATTAAAAGAATAACTTCCAATTTGGGTCCAAGGGCCAACGCTTTCATCGGAGTCGTAATTAAAGTCAGCAGAATATGTACCAGAAGCTGGTGGTATTTGTAATGGTTCTCCGACCTGCTCTTGCAAGGGAGTTGCCAGTTTAATCGGAACAGTTCCTCCTCCTCCGCCGCCGCCTCCTATGCTGGTCAGAGTCCATTTGGTCCCATTAAAAACATAGACCCCTTTTGTCCTGTTATCCGGGTCGGTTGTGCCGTCATCATAATAAAGATCGCCTTCGAAACTAATATCTTCTTCTGGCTGCGTGCTACGGGGATAAAGTCTCAATATTCCATATACTCCGTGCGGCGAGGGATAATACGTGGTTATGGTTATGGTTTCATTGATGGTTTGTCCAAATGTGGGTTTTGAAAAAATCAATATTAAACCTGATAAAATTAAAAACTTAATTAATCTTGTTTTCATAGCCCCGCCTCCTTAAAAGACCCTTAAACCGTCGTTGCAATAAAAATTTTCTTATTTGTAAGCGCTATCCGGGACTAAAATCTCGCTGACCGAACGGGACAACGTAATAATTCCCTGATGGATCTCTGCTATATTGCACGTGCATTGATCAAGAACAGTATCATGACATTTTCTCGGCCGAAATTCAAAAGTGACAGTATGTTGGCCCATAGTTAAATCTGGCGATGTGTATTTGAGTTCGTGGGTGCCGTCGTACCCCTTTCCTTCATCAACATTTTCTCCATCAAAAATCATCCTTGCTCTACAACACTGACAAGAGGATGCAACAATTCCGCAAACGCTTTCGAACGAATTAGTGGAATGGAAATATACAGGTTGTTTAATATCGGCTTTAATACCGCTTCTGTCAATATTAAAAGAGTAACTTCCAATTTTGGTCCAAGCGCCTGTGCCATCGCAATGTCCTTGAATATTTTCGGTGCATTCAGGTATAGGGGATGTAACAGAAGCTGGTGGTATCGATAATGGTTCTCCAACCTGCTCTTGTAAGGGAGTTGCCAGTTTAATCAGGTATGGATCACCGCTATAAGCAGTTCCTCCTCCGCCGCCTCCCATGCTGGTTTTAATCCAGTTCGAACCATTGTAGATATAGACGCCTTCGGGCCTGTTGGTTGAATCCTCAGTACCGTTGTCGTAATACAGATCACCTTTTCTAGTTGTTGCAAGGTCGGGCTGTTGGTCACGGGGATACAAAGTCAATACCCCGTAGACCCCGTGCGGTGAGGGATAATATGTGGTGATGGTTATGGTTTCATTGCCATATTGTGCAAATGCGGGTTTTGAAAAAATCAATATAAAAACCGATAATATTAAAAATATGACAAGTCTTCTTTTCATACGCCTCCTTAAAAAAAAAGGCAAAGCAAATCTTTGCCTTTCCTGCTTATATTATACATCAGATTAGATTATAAAACAAAGTTCGTAGCATGGCAAGTTAAATAAAAGCTACAAACTCCCTGCCTTCGGTCAAGGGGTCAAGCGCCTTCTCGATTTTAATCTGACCTCTGGTTTCCTTGAGGTCGATAAACCTCTTTTGTTCCTGCGGCGATACCACTTCAACACGAGGAGCGAAAATATCGCCTGCGTTTACATCGCGCACTATAGCAATGCTTTTGTCGTTTAAGGCTACGATAGCTCCTATAGGCCAGACCCCCATCCTTTTAAAAAATTCATCGACAAGGCCAGGCTGGAAATATTTTTCGCGCTCCTTCATCATTATATCGTAAACTACATTAGGGGGATAGCCCGCCTTATAGCTTCTCCTCTGGAACAGCGCATCGTAAATATCGCATATCGAGATGATAGACGAAACAAGATGCGGGGGCCTGGGATACGGGACCCGCGGATATGTCCTGAAGTCGTTTTTTATATGGTGTTCGAACGCCGCCACCACAGGCAAAATACCCAATCCTTCGACATGCTTTAAAAGAAGTTCCGCCCCGAAGACCGTGTGGCCTTTTATTTTTGCAAATTCCTCGTCCGAGAGCCTGTCGGTCTTTGTGATTATCTTTCTGGACACATAGAGCTTCCCGATATCATGGAATAACCCCGCGATCCCTATATCAAGGACATCGTCTTTATTCAATCCCAGTTTCGAAGAGAAAAACACGGAAAGCACAGAGACATTCATGATGTGGACAAAAGTGCCAGGGTCGAATCTCTTTATGAGTGCAAGTTTCAGGAAATCCTGATAACCGCCAAGCAATCCTTCGAATACGTTGTTCACGGTAAACTTTAGATTAAGATAATCTACGTCCTTAAGATTTAACACGTTTTCCACCGAATTCGAGCAGTTCTCCATCGAACTGTTGTAAAGGTCTGCATAATCTATCTTTCCCGCTCCCAGCCCCTGCTGCACAGCGGCTTCTTTGCCTGAGACCTTTAGTTTACTTACGTTTATATTTCTCACGCCGGATAAATTCAAATATTCCTGCGGCTGGACTTTTATCTGGTCTTTAGGCATTATCAAAAATGAAACAAATTGTTTTAACTCCTCTTTTTCCAAGGCCGCTGAAAAAACTATCCTCTCGATATCCCTTGATTTTAAATATTGTATCATCGTCTTAAGGCCCTTGCTTAATTCAAACAAAATCTCACTTTCATATGCAAGCTCTTCTCCTACTATCCCTATGACTATCTCGTTCTGCCTGCCAAGAGCGCCTTTCAAACTCCGGTATGCCTCATCCAGGAACTTTTTGAATTTCGGATGATTAATGTCATAGAGTTTTGCTATTTGAAGGCACGAGATAAAACTCCTGAACGCCTGTTCGACCGCATCAATCATTCCATTTCTCCAGAAGTTGTTTTGCCTTTTTTCTTAACGCGCTGTTCCAGAAAAAAGGCCTTTTGCTTAAAGCCGTAATGTAAGGCCCGCTCAGTCTAAGATTCGACTCTTCCGCGACAGCGATATTTTCTATTAACCGGCCGTTATTCCTTCCCCAGGGACTGGGAATAAGAAAAAGCATATCCATCGCTATTTTTCTGCCCTCGGGATCAAGGACGAGAATCTGCAATGCCTCTTTTTTAAGAAAGTAATTGCTTCCCTTAAGAAGCGAAAATAAAAATTCTTTATCATACCTGGGAAGTTCCGACATGGCCTTCAAGACTTCGATTTTAATAAGGTCGTTTGAAATCGAGAAAATATGCTTAAGCACTTCCAGAGTCGCCGGGACGTCCACTGTTTTAAGGCCTTCCACTATAGTGGAAATAAATTCCATGTCCGAACGCCTGTTTTCCAAATTCACGTAAAAATTTTTGAGATTCTCAGGGAATAGCTTTAAAAACAGCTTTAAGATACAGGAATTTACTATATTTTCGGAGAATATTTTGCTTAAATACACAAGCGGGCCTACGATACTGTTATTTAGCCTGTCCACAAAATATTCCAGCTCCTCGGGTACATCCTTTGCCCAAAGCATGCCCTCTACTGTCTGGGACAGTGCCCTGTCCAATTCTTTCAGCTGCGCAACTTGCAAGATTTTGTCTTTTTTTCTTTTCTCCAGGACTTCCCAGAGATGCCTGAAGATTTCCATGTTTTTTCTCTTTGCTATCTCATCCCAATCACTAAGAAATCTTTCGATTACGGCAGCAACCCTTTTTGTGTCAGTCTCCATGTCAAGCAGATTAAGCAGGATATAATGATAATTTACAGCCATTTGCTCGCGGTCAAAAGACAACTTTGTTCCCAGTTGTGAATGCAACTCCTGAAGAGAAGACGTTAAGGCATTTCGGTAAATCTCAGAAATAAAGGCATCTTCTTCGGAAAGGGAAAATAAAGATTTTATCTTCTCGGCTATATGCGGATCCGCGCCTGATCCTTCTATTTTTTTGTTTAAAGAAGCTGCGATCCCGCGGTGTTTTTCTTTGTCCACCAGATTCGCAAAAAGCTTGAAATTATAAGAGTCGAAGTTTTTGTCTGTAGCTATCTCTTCCCATAATATATCGGCCAATTCGGTTTCTCCGGTATCCTTAAAAAACATCTTAAACTTATCCAGATCGCCTGGCACTATGCGTTTTTCGCAGACGATCTTTTTTATGATTGTGTTGACAGATTGCCGGTATTTTCCCTGGTCCTTGTTTTTGATAACCAAAAGCAGCTTATGAAAATTCCTGCTTAGTTCTTCGTCTTCTGCCATGTCTTTGCCGTTAAAATTGCCGATTATGGTCTCAAAATTATCTGCGTACTGCTCCAATTTCTGGCTGTTTGAAGTTTCCAGGGCGTTCTTAAGAAGATAAGACCATATATCCTTTACCTGCTCGCCTTCGCCTTTTAAAAGCTGAGAATAATCGAGGTCTTCCACTTCAAAATGAGCTTTCGGATACTGGCTTAAAATCTTGCTTACGCCTCCTGATTTAAGTATTATTTTCGGAGGCAGGGAAATTTTCTCTAAAAGAAGAGCGAGCTCCAGGGTTGAAACTTCCTTTTCTATCCTTATATTTTTCATCTTTCGGCCGTGAAACATCCTGGATAATTCCTGATACATCAGCCCTTTATTATAGGAAGTGCCGTCGATTACCAGAGAGTCAGGGGTAATTCCTATCTCAATGGGATTTAAAAGGTTTAAAAGTGCATCGGCTTTTATTTTTAGTTCTTCGATCGACTTAAGAAACGAGGTGTGTTGGCTTGAATATAAGAGTATGTAATTGAGGGAAATCCTGAAAGATTTTATGAAATCCTGAAGCGCCTCTTCTTTTTCCATTGGAATATTTTACCCTTAAAAAACATTATTATCAATTTAAAATTTTCCGTATTTCAAATCCGGGATTGAAAGAGATCAGAGCGATTTTGCCGTGTTTATACGCTCATCAATTGGAGGGTGGTCGAAGAAAAAGAATTTTATGAAAGGATGGGGGTCCCGGTCCGACAGATTCTGTGCGGCGAATTTGTCCATGGCACTGATAAAAGCATCTTTTAAACCCGTGGCCTTTATTGCGAGGATGTCTGCGTTGCGCTCGAACTGCCTGCTGAAAAAATTCTCTAAAGGCTGAATTATAATGCCGTAAAAGATAAAGTATATAAAAACTACCGGGAGGCTTGCAATATCAGACAATGAATCATAGCCGAATAATCTTAAGACCGGGCCGTTTGATATGAATATGATATAAAAACACAGTATTGCGGCTGACATCCCGATCATCACCATTTTAATCAGGTGAGCCAGCTTCTGGTGGGCGAACTCGTGAGCGAGTATGACCTCGATCTCATCAAGGCTATAATCCTGCGCTAAACTGTCAGCCAGGATCACCCGCCTTGTCTTGCCCCAGCCTATAAGGCCGGCATTAACCTTGACTGTCTTTTTGCTCAGGTCTATGTTGTATACATCCATGATCTTTATCCGCATCCTGCCGGCAAGGCGCAATACCCTTTCTCTTAATCCTGGGTCTGAGACCTTTGTATACTTAAAAAAAAGAGGCACTATGACAACCGGCGCAATCCTTGTGAGTATGAGGGTAAAAAATATCCAGAACAAAGAGAGCAGCCACCACCAGTTCCGAGGCTGATATTTTAAGATAAAATAAAACACCCATATGCACAATAGGCTTATGACATAAGAAACAGCCTGGCCTTTTAACTGGTCAAAAGACCATGCTTTTACAGTCTGCTTTGAAAGTTTAAACTGATGTTCCAGCAGGAATGAGCGATAGAAATTAAAAGGGAAGTTTAAAATATAGTAACTAAAAAAGATTATGAATATATAGGCGGGCAAAACCAGCTGCTTCAAAAGGCCTAACCTTACAACATCATTCGCAAGGGCTTTTGAGAGCCCGAGTGCGGAAAAAACAAAGAGCAAAAGTAAAAGATACAGCGTCTGGGCTATGTCCAGAGCATAATTAATGGACGAATATCTTTTTGCTTTATTTGTCTGGCAGGACATTTATGAATGTCTTGACCGAACCCTTGGGAGTCTTCTTCTTCGTGAACCGGATCTTCCCCGCGCAAAGCGCATAGATAGTGCCTATTCCGCGGGTATTGCTGCCTGCTTTGTAACTTGGTATGCCTCTTACCAGGATCTGCCCGTTTAAAACAGCCTGGTTTCCGGATACTTTCAGGGCCTTGTCTTTCTTTGGTGTTGATTTTCCTCCTGCCATTGTTTCCTCCGTTTTGTTTTAGGAATCGGGTGTTAGGTATCTGATGACTTTAGGGATAATGATTTTACACGCAATCGGATATCAGGTCAAGGTTTTATTGCCATTTAGAATGCTGCTGTAGGTATTTCTCGCTTAAGTCGATTTTGTGGGTCCTGTCTTGGTTTGTTTCTCGCAGGGACGCTCGTCCTGCCCCAGCGTGTCAGGACTTCGCTTCGCTCCAGCCCCTCGCTCTTGGCGAGTAATCTGGCTCGCAGCAAACCATGCCCGCTCGGGGCTTCCGAGACCCTGCTCAAAATCAAACCAAGCCACCCACAAAAATCGACATTTGCTCGAAACACCCCGTTGCATTTATGATAAGTTCAGCCGAGCTAATTTTATGGATTTGCTGGAGCGCACATTAGAATTTTTTCGGCATAAGTGTTCAAGGATTTACGCAGAGCGAAAGGATGCACGCCAGGGTATAGTCGTCACCGAAAGCGAGGCGTAAACCGTAGAACACGGCGAAAAAATTCAGTGCGCGAAAGCAAAACCATAAAATTTTTCAGCACGCGGAAAGCGAAAAACCATAAACTGCGACAGATAGATTATTCGGCGAGGACGACTTCTTCGTTTTTGGCGGGCATATATACAGGAAGCGTTTTTTCCGATAAGACGTCAAACAGGGCCTGTGACTGCTCTTCGTCTCCGTGTACCAGGAAAACGCGTTTTAACGGCATGCACGAAGTGACGTACTCGACCAAAGCATCTCTGTCGGCGTGGCCCGAAAAAGCATTGATTATGACCACCTCGGCATTGAGTTCATGCTCGACGCCGAAAATACGGACAAACCTTTCCCTCTCAACTATCCTCCTGCCCAGCGTGTCCTTTGCCATATAACCTACGACAAGTATCGTGTTTCGGGAATCGCCGATATTATTGGTAAGGTGATGCAGGATCCTTCCCGATTCGCACATGCCGGAGCCTGCGATGATGATCATGGGCCTCTTGTCTGTGTTTAAACCCTTGGATTCCTGCTGGTCTTTGATAAACCTTAAATTTAAAAATTCGAAAGGGCTGTCTCCGTTGTCTATTGCCCGGCGCGTCTGGTCATTCATATAATCGTTATGGTATTTAAAGATCTCAGTGATCTCGGTTGCCAAAGGGCTGTCCACGTATATGGGCACGGAGGGAATAGCTTTTTCTTTTAAAAGCTGGTCCAGGAAATAAAGGACCTCCTGCGTGCGTTCCAGAGTAAAGGCCGGGATAAGGATCTTTCCTTTTCTCTGTATCGTCCTCTTGATAGCCTCCTGCAATTTGCTCTTTGCCTCTTCGATAGGGGCGTGCATCCTGCCCCCGTATGTGCTTTCCAATATCAGATAATCAAGCTTCTCAGGGACTACGGGATCGTTTAACATCGGCAGGTTCTTTCTCCCCAGGTCAACGGCATAACCAATCCGCATGTTCTTATCCTGCTCTTTGATTTCAAGGACCACGCTCGAAGAACCCAGTATGTGTCCGGCGTCCAATAGAGTAACAAAGCAATTTTTGGCAACGCAAAAACGCTGGCCGTAGCAAAGAGTCTGGAATCTGCGCTTAGCGGCTTTTGCGGCCTCTTTTTTTGTATAAAGCGGCTTTCTAAAAGGGAGCCCCAGTCTTTTGTTGATTTTATTCACGTATCGTATGTCTTCTTCCTGGATCTTGCCGGAGTCTTCCAGCATGAGTTTGCAGAGATCGCGGGTCGCGTGTGTGGAATATATCTTGCACCGCATCCCTTTTTTAATAAGGCTTGGAAGGTTTCCGCAGTGGTCTATGTGCGCGTGGGAAAGGATGACAGCGTCCAGCTCCCTGGGATTGTAACTGAAAGTGGTGTTTACTTCGTAGAATTCATCGCGGCGGCCCTGGAACAACCCCATATCAAGCAGCACTTTTGCGTTATCTGTGGTTATGAGGTGGCTTGATCCAGTTACCGTCCTTACGCCGCCAAGAAATTTTATTTTTACCTGCATTATCTTTTATGTCAAGTCACAAAGAGGTTTCTCGAAGAAAATTTTCCATCAGAAGTCAAGTTGACTCCCAGCCTTTTAAGGCCCACGTCATCTCCTGGAGTGGGTATATGCGTCATGTGCACTTCGCAATTCCTTAAATCCACTAACTTTTTCATCGCAAGTTCGGCCGTATGATTTGTGGTAGCGCTTATTGAGAGCGCGATAAGCGTCTCTTCCAAGTCAAGGCTTTCGGAATCAAGATCAAGTATGCCCTCTTTAAGTTTTGAAATCTGGTTTATTATATGAGGAGAAAGCAAAAGGATCTCATCGGGTATTTTTGCCATCACCTTCACCGCGTTCAACACAAGGCTCGAAGCGGCATGCATAAGTTTTGAGTTTTTTCCCGTTACGATCCTTCCGTCGGGCAATTCTATAGCTGCTCCGCAGTAAATGCCTTCGTTTCCTTTGCCCTGAGCCTCAGATTCTTCGGCAGTCTTTCTCGCCACTTCGACCACTGCCCTGTCAGTGACCTTCACTCCCAGCTCTTCCATAAGGAGCACTACCCTCTCTACGGTCTCTTTTTTTTCTATACCCAGCACATATTCAGAATTGTACCTGAAATATCTTCTGATAAGTTCCTGTTTTGCAGCCTCTTTAACCACTTCATCGTTGATGATGCCGAAGCCCGCGCGGTTGACCCCCATATCCGTAGGCGAATTATACATCGGAAACTTTTTATCCTGTTTGTCGAATATTTTGCTCAGTATTAATTTCAATATAGGAAAGCATTCCACGTCGCGGTTATAATTTATCGATGTGGAACTGTAGGCGTTAAGATGAAAAGGATCGACTAAATTAAAATCCTGTATGTCTGCGGTCGCAGCTTCATAGGCTATGTTTACAGGGTGCTTAAGAGGCAAGTTCCATATCGGGAACGTCTCGAATTTAGCGTATCCGGCATTGATCCCTTGTTTATGTTCGTGGTAGAGCTGGCTAAGGCACGTGGAGAGTTTTCCGCTGTTTGGGCCCGGCCCAGTGACGACCGCTATGGGTTTACTGGTCTTAATAAAATCGTTTTTGCCGAACCCTTTCTCGCTTACCACGTTATCCACTTCGACGGGGTAACCTTCGATGGGATAATGCAGGCAGACCTTTATGCCCCTGTGCTCGAGTTTATTTTTGAAGATCATTGCCGAAGACTGGTTGGTAAAACGGGTTATTACCACCGCAAGTATGTCCAGGTCCCATTTTCTCAAGTCATCGATCAATTTCAGGGTCGCGGAATCGTATGTGATGCCGAAATCTCCGCGCACCCTTCCTCTCTCGATATCCCCGGAATATATGCAGAGAACGATGTCTATTTTATCTTTGAGCTTTTGAAGCAGCCGCAACTTGACGTTCGGGTCATAACCGGGCAGGACTCTTGCGGCGTGATAATCGAAGCAGAGCTTGCCTCCGAATTCAAGATAGAGTTTATTGTCGAATTTCTCGACTCGGTCAAGAATGGCCTGAGTCTGTTCTTTCAGGTATTTCTCGTTGTCAAAACCATTTTTTTTAGGCATATTTAGTTTAAAAGAGCCTTTTTAATTTCTTCCGGGACCGCGATCGTCTTAAATTCCCCGCTGACGCAGGTCCAGACAATTTTTGCCTTTATTAAAAGCAGCTGGCCCTTTTTGATCTCCTGGCGGAAATGTATCGAGGAGTTGCCTATTTTTTCCACCCTCGTGATTATTGTGACTTTATCACCGTAACCGGCAGGCGCCTTGTAATCTATCTGGGCGGCAACGACTACAAACGCAATATCTTTTTGAAATAATTTTCCTACGTCAACGCCCCTGGCCAGACAATATTCTGTTCTGCCCTCTTCGAGATGTTTAAGATAATTCGCGTAGTAAACCACGCCTCCGCAATCTGTATCGTAGTAATAAATCTTTTTTTCCAGGACGCCTGTTTGCATTTTATTTAGACCGGTGCCGCGACAGGAGACTTTTCGTATTTCTTGAAAAGTTCTATCAGCCCTTCGCCGCTCTCCACCTTTGCAAATTCATCTCTGAAAAGCTTATCATTCAACAACTTCGAAAGGGATGCGAGCAATTTCAGATACAAGTTTAAATCGCCCGGGTTAGTTCCTATGAGGAATACGGAATTGACTTCTTCTCCGTCATGCGACTGGAAATCAATACCCTGCTTTGAACGGCCGCAAGCAATTAAAAGCCCTTCGACAGATTGTGTCGGGGCATGGGGGATAGCTACTTTGTTTCCTATACCGGTAGAACCCAGACGCTCCCTTTCCAGAATATGTTTGACAAAATCATCTTTGTCTTTAACTTTGCCTGACGATGCCAGGACAGAGACCAGCTCTTTTATAGCCTCTTCTTTTGTTGTCGCCTTTAAATCCATTATGCAAAACTCTTTTGCCAGATAATCCGTTAATCTCATAGTGTTATATCTCCTTGAATAGATTTTCTACGCCGGCTGTATTTTTAACAACGACGACCGGACAAGGAGATTTTCTGAATATCCTTTCTCCTTCATCGTAAAAAACTTCAGCCCTTGAGGTCAATTCCTTCATTTCGCCCATTACCAGGATGTCGGCGTTCAGCTCTTTTGTTTTAAGTATGACTTCGTCGCTTACAACGCCCTTTAACAGTATTCCTTCGAACTCGACAGACTTTGATTCTGCCATCTTCTTAATCCTTTCCAGAAACACCCTTCCCTGCTGCTCCAGATCGCGTTCATACGCCCTTGCTTCCACCTCAACGAATATCCTGCTTCTTAAGAGTTCCTGGAGCACTCTTTCATTCACTACGTAAACGGCAAAGAGTTTTAAGCACAAAAGCTTTGCCAGACAAATGGCGTATTTGGCGGTTACAAGGGACCCCGGTGCTCCAGCCACGGAAACGATCATCGTCTTTAATGCCATCACTTCACCCCTTGTCTAGAAGGATCATTGCTTTAGCTTTTCCCGCTTGATCAGCTTTAACATCGCAAAAGCATCCCGGGATTCTTCGTCAAGTTTATCTCCGATATACTTCAATGTCTCCTTATAATAAGGAAGGTAGATTTTTTCCAATGCATTTACTTTCCTGATCGTCTTCTGCGCCTCTTCTGCAAGACGAAGGAGCGTTATCTTCTTTTCGGCTAAAACCGCCAGCATCCCCAGTATCTGCTTGAATCTCATTATTGCCTCGTCAACATAAAGATTGACATCATGAGTGCTGTAATAAGGAGGATTGTCTTTGATGACCAGGTCTATGACAGGGACCCGCACCCCCATGATACTTCTCTGAGAGATCGACAGCTCGCTTTTTATATCTATGGAAAAACACAGTTCTTCCATCCTTATTTTGCCCATAGCCACAACAGCCTTATCTACCAAAGCATATGCCTTATGCAATGCACCGTCTACTTCTTCCTGATGCTGGTCAACGCTGTCAACAATAGCAGCCAGTTCAGCCAGGAGAATCTTTCTTTTCTCATCCAGCAGCTCGTATCCTTCCTGGGTAAGAGCCAGAGATTTTTTTGTGCTTAAAAGATTTGTCTTTGTCGCTGCGATATTTACTTTCATAATCTACTACATTCCGGGATTGTACCGCATGGACAATCCCGGAATGTAATTATAGTCTGGGCTTGTAATGCTTTTCCAGGTCTTCTTCCTTGATGCGTACGAGCTCTTCGCGAGGTAAAAGCGAGAGGACCTCCCAGCCCAGGTCAAGCCCTTCTTCTAAAGTGCGCCTTTCAAAGTATCCTTGAGAAAGGAATCTCTTCTCGAATTCATCTCCGAATTTCAAATACTGATTGTCAAGCGGAGAAAGTTCCTCTTCTCCTATTATGGAAGCTAATGCCCTTATATCTTTTACGTGCGCGTAAAACGAGAAAAGCTGGGAAGAAAGAGAAGGATGGTCTTCGCGGGTCAATCCCTTTCCTATATTATCCTTCATCAACCTTGACAAAGAAGGCAAACCAGCAACAGGAGGATAAATGCCTCTTGAGTGCAATTCCCTTTCCAGCACTATCTGGCCTTCTGTAATATAACCTGTCAGGTCAGGTATAGGATGCGTGATATCGTCATTAGGCATTGTCAATATCGGCAGCTGCGTTATTGAGCCGTTTACCCCTTTTATCATGCCGGCCCTTTCATAAAGGCTAGCGAGGTCGCTGTAAAGGTAGCCGGGATATCCTTTTCTTGCGGGGATCTCTCCCCTGATAGTTGAAAGCTCCCTTAATGCCTCGCAGTAATTTGACATATCAGTCATGATGACAAGCACGTGCATGTTCTTCTGGAAAGCGAGAAACTCAGCGCATGTAAGAGCAAACCTGGGGGTAAGAAGCCTTGCGATGGAAGGCGAATCAGCAAGGCTTAAAAAAATCGCGACCCTGTCCAATACGCCTGATTCTTCGAAGCTTTTTATAAAAAAGCGCGCTGTATCGTATTTGACTCCCATCGCAGCAAAGACGACGCAGAAATTCTCGTTTTTAACTTTTGACTGGCGCGCTATCTGAGTGGCTATCAGATCATGAGGCAGGCCGCTTCCGGAAAATATGGGCAGCTTCTGTCCCCGGACCAGAGTGTTCATCACGTCTATCGAAGAAATACCTGTCTCGATTATATTTTTTGGATAATCCCTTGCAGTGGGATTGATAGCTAAGCCGTTAACGTCGAGTAAGTCCTCATAAGGAGGTTTTGGCATTCCGTCCAAAGGATTTCCCAGGCCGTCAAATACCCTTCCGAGCAGCTCCTCTGAAACGCCGACCCTTAAGGGCTCTTCCTTGAATTTCACCCTGCAGTTGTTAAGAGATAAGCCGCTTGTGCCGCCGAGCACCTGGACAACGGCAAAGCCCTTTCCCACTTCCAATGTTATACCTATTTTGGAATTTCCGTCATTATCTACGACCTCTACGACTTCGTTGTAACCGACATTATGTATGTTGCGTATGATAAAGATCGGACCGACTACTTCATCCAACCCTATGTATTCTCTTAATCCGTGTTCTTTCATATTTAGTCCGTAGTTTCCGTCCCGAACGGATAAAAATTTCGTCCCAAATTTACCGTTCGGGACGGTAGTTCAGTTAAAAATCCAGTCCGCTTAATGAATCCTCTATTTTTTCAGGGAATTCAGCCAGCTCATCAAGGTCAGCTTCCGAATATTTCTGCTTCATGCGCATGATATCCATAAATATGGGGGATTGTTTTAACTCAGCTACGCTTATGCCTTTTTTAACCAGCTCTTCGCTTTTGCGGTAAAAGACAATAACGCATTTCAGCATTAAAAACTGTTTCCGCGCGGAAGAATAAGTGTCTATCTTATCGAATGCGACCTGCTGAAGGAATGTATTCTTGAAAATATTGCAGACTTCCAGGACCAGCCTCTGGGTCGGAGGAAGCACATCAGGACCTACGAGTTTCACCACCTGCAAAAGCCTTTGTTCCTTCTGCAGCAGATCCATTATGGTATATCTCAAAGAAAGCCAGTCTTTATCGATATTTTTATGCCACCAGTCTTTTATGTCGTCTAAATATTCGGAATAACTGTCTACCCAGCTTATCGAAGGATAATGCCTGGCGTTTGCGAGGTCCCTGTCCAATGCCCAGAAACACCTGATAAATCTTTTGGTATGCGATGTCACAGGCTCTGAGAAATCCCCGCCCTGAGGAGAAACAGATGCAATGATGCTTATTGAACCTTCTGTTCCGTTAAGATTATTGACCTTTCCTGCGCGCTCATAAAACTCAGCCAGCCTTGAAGGCAGATACGCCGGGAATCCTTCTTCAAGAGGCATCTCTTCAAGCCTTCCTGATAATTCGCGCAAAGCCTCAGCCCACCTTGAAGTGGAATCAGCCATAAGCGCTACGTTATAGCCCATATCGCGGTAATATTCTGCCAGCGTTATCCCGGTATATATGCTTGCCTCGCGCGCTGCAACAGGCATATTCGAGGTGTTTGCGATAAAGATAGTGCGCTCCGTCAAAGGCCTGTTAGTGCGCGGATCTATGAGTTTGGGGAAATTAAGAAGCACATCTGTCATCTCATTGCCGCGCTCACCGCAGCCCACAAAAATCACGATCTCCGCATCGCTCCATTTTGCAAGCTGATGCTGGATAACGGTCTTACCTGTCCCGAATCCTCCCGGTACTGCAACGCAACCTCCTTTTCCTACAGGAAAAAGCGTATCGATTACTCTCTGTCCTGTGATCAAAGGCTCATTGACAGGAAGCCTTTCTTTATAAGGCCTTGGCTTTCTCACAGGCCAGCGCTGGAACATAAAAACATCTTTTACCTGCTCTCCGTCTTCCAGTAAAGCGACTTTTTCTTCTAATGAATAATCGCCTTCCTGGCAAAGCCATTTGATTTTTCCTTTAATGTCAGGGGCAAGCAGTATTTTATGTTTTATCAGGGCTGTCTCCTGGACTTCTCCGATTATGTCCCCGCCTTTTAGATCATCGCCGTTCTTTACGAGAGGTATAAAATGCCATTTCTTCTGCCTGTCCAATGCCGATATGTGGACTCCCCGGTTTATATAAACTCCCTCTTTACCTTTGATGACCTCCAAAGGCCGCTGGATACCGTCATAAATTGTGCCCAACAGGCCCGGACCCAGCTCGACAAATAACGGATATCCTTCGGTGTAGACCAGGTCTCCTGCTTTAACTGAAGTTGTGTCTTCATATACCTGCACAAAAGCCCTGTCGCCCTTAAGCCTGACCACTTCTCCGATCAAATGCTGCTGGCCCACCTCGACCATATCAAGCATCCGAAGAGAAGAGACTTCCTCTATCTCGACTACCGGCCCTACGACCCTGTATACTTTTCCAGCTACATTAGCCATTGCTCACCTGAACTTAAAAAACCGCCTTCAAAAGCTCCATATAAATATCCTCGTGCGACCTTTTAAGCCGCGAAAGGAACCTGTTATCGAACATCATCCTTCCGTCCTGAGAATTGATTATTATGCCAAGGTCTTTGAAATCGCTCTTATGGGATTTAACAGTGCATTTCTGTTTCATAACGTCACAACAGAGGCCTTCGATTTTTTTTATAAAACCGTCGTTCAGAATATGCTCGTCCAGGAACGAGTAGTACACCTCGATACTGGTCTGACCTATGACTCTTATGCCCTCTATGGCTGCTTTTTCAAGAAAATTTTTATACTCCGGGCTGTTGCGGAATTCTTCTGCGTTTTTCCTTACCTGTTCGAATATCGCTTCGACAAACCTGTCTTTTTCGCCGAGCGTCAGCCTCTTTTTTTCCAGGTTTAAAGTCGAGAATATCCTCTCTTTTATCCTCTGCACTTCTTTATCCGTTTCCTGCTCAAGCTCAAGCCTTTTCTTTTCTGCCCCTTCCTTTGCCTCGGCAATGATTTTTTCCGCTTTTTTGGCAGAGCTTGCGAGCAGATTCTTCGATTCGTATTCTGCGTCCTGTCTTATCTTTTCGCAGATCGCATCCGCGTTTTCCAAGTTTATTTTGTTCAGAAGCTCTTTGTTCATATCTACATGCCTATTCCTGCCAGCTCTTTTAATAATTCAGCTGCGCTTTTTCTTGATTTTATTTCTCCGCGCGAAGGGACCTCTAACACTAAAGGTATCGGCTCCTGGGATATATGCTGCTGGATCTCATCCCTGACAAAAGAAGCTGCTTTTTCAGTAATCAGTATGATGCCGACATCTTTTGTCAGCCTTGCGATCCTTAAAGCCTCTATTGTTTCGGGCTTCGTTGCCACTTCCCGAGTCTCTATTCCGGTCAGCTTAAAACCCAGGCTGCTTTCTTTATCGGCAATACAGAAGAATGTCATAAAAGCACCGTATCCTAGACTTTTCCGAGTATCATTATTGCTATGATCAGGCCGTATATAGCAATACCCTCTGCGAGTCCGACGAATATCAAAGCCCTTCCTGCGACCTCGGGCTTTTCGCTGATAGCGCCGACTGCAGCTGCTCCGACATAGGCGACTGCAATGCCGCCAGCCAGGGCGCTTAAGCCTGTTGCAATAGCTGCTGCCAGGAATGCCCAGCGTGTCACATTCGGATCCTTCGCAACCTCTGTCACAGCTGTTTGCGCAAATGCAAAATCAAAGACAGCAACAGCCAATAAAACAATTACGAGCAGAAATACTTTTTTTGCCATTTTTCTTCCTCCTCTTTCTCAAATAAAAAATACTATCATACTGCCAGCGGTTTATAAGCCTGTTTACCGCTCACAAAAAACTTCGAAAAGAACTCGTAATAATTAAGCCTTACCGACTGGATGCTCACCACAAGCCCTTCGAGGCATATGACAAGGATATTCCCCAAAATAATTATTACCCAAGCGGCTATATTGCCTAAACCGCCGTTAGTCTTTGTCATCTCAGAAAGGCTAAAAATTGCCAGAAATAACCCCGCATGAGCCAGGGCAAATGCCGCTACACGTATAAAAGAGACCGTATTAGCCAGATATCCCATGAAGAGCTCAAGCAGGTTCACTATGCTCTCCATAAAAGACTCTATTATGCTTGCGTGCCTTTTTATAAAAATTGCTTCAAACAAAGGATAGAGAAATAATACCAGAAGTCCGCCGAAAATCAAGAAGGAATATAACTTAGGCACATGGGTCTTATAAAAGAACACCCTGCTCACCAGCCCGATCGCAGCCCAATAGATCACCCCGCCTATTAAACCCGCCTTGTCGAATATCGCCTTTCCATAATCCTTATCCCGAAGCGCATTGATTATATTAAGGAGTATCCCTATGCTTATCAAGACGATCCCAAGCATGATACTTGCCTTAAAGACTTCCAGTATATTTTCCATCGGCTTTATCCAGACGGATTCGAACTCAAATCCGAAGAAGCTTCCGTAAAGGACCCCGAACACCGACGAAGAAATGCCGCAATACAGGATTAAGGCCGCTGCTTTTTTTAGATTTTCCTTCCTGCTTTTCCACAAATAAAGGCTGACAAGGGCCAATACAAGACCATGGCCTATATCTCCGAACATCGCTCCGAACATTATAAGAAAGCTAATAGCCACAAATAGAGTCGGGTCTATTGACCCGTAGCGGGGCAGTCCATAAGCGTCTATGAGCATTTCAAAAGGCTTAAGTATCGGGCTGTGCTTGAACTGAACAGGCACATCCTCTTTCGGCACATCCGCCTGTTCCGGGCTTCTTGATTCGACATAAGAGATATCGGCTATCTTCTTGACTTCCGAGATAAGCCTTTCTTTTTCTTCGTCAGGCACCCACCCTGAGAACAATACAGTCTTATCTGTAGTGCAGGAAAATCTTCTTGCTTCAAGAAGAGACTTTTTGAGCTTGATAAAATAATATATCTTTGACAATTCCTGTCTGTGTGCCTGCCCGATATTCTCGATCTTAACTTCCGTCTCATTCATGTTTTTCTTTGTCTGTTCTATCTGCGAAATGATTTTCTTCTGCGCCTGCAGGGATAAGGCCTCTGATTCTTTGGGATACTCTATTTCTTCCCATGCCACGTCAGCAAGCACTTTTTCTATCAGGATCCTGTCCCTGCGTAGTCCAATGACAAGGGTAGAGACGCTTGAGCCCTCTTTTTGAAACGGATATATCACATGCGGGGCGTCTTTCAGGCTTCTTTCAAGCACGGGTATGTTTTTTTCCTCTATCCTTCCTGTTGAAACATCCAGGAAAGAATAAAGGGATTTTCTCTCTATCGGGAAAGGCAGGTATTCTTTTACCTGTTTCAAAAGCGACTGGTTCACAGATAATTCCTCGGCCAGCTCTTCTTTTTTGGCAATAAGCGGAGCTATCTCCTGCTCGATATATTCAAGGACCTCGTTTGATTCTGAAAACACAAAAGATTCCGGGTTCTGTACTCCTTGAGGCTCATATTTTAGTTTAAGCTTTCTGAAAATCTCCTGTGTTTTTGTTGCAAGCGCATCCAGTTGAGCGTTTTCCCTGTCTATCTGAGAAAGGGGAAGGTTCTTTAGTTTTTCTTCGATATGCCGGATATCTACCGGATGAAAAATACCGAGTCTCAGAAGATGCGAAGCAACTGCTTCGGATTTATCCTTTAAGACCACGAAACTAATCAATTCCATTGGAGAAGATGTGATCATTGGTTTAATATGGGTACGATCTCTTCTTTTTTCCAGCCGTAATGCTTGGCATTGATCAAAGATATGATGTTTTTTGTCTCCCTGCGCTTCAATGTGAGGTATCCGAGCACAGTGCCGATGGTAAAAGGGAACCCTCCGAGCGCGCTTTTTACCTCGCGCATCATAAAGCCGTAAAGGAACTTCTCGAGTTCAGCCACGTTTTCCTGCACTAAGTCTTTTAAACGGGCATAAGGGCCGAGAGCCACGCTGTCAACCACCTTTGTCAAGCCGTCGCTTGAATAAAATCTTCTCACGGTGTCTTTGTTTATCCACTCTCCCCCGGGCAGCACCCAGTCAAGCATATCCCCAAGGCCCATGGAATAATATTTCCTCATCCTGATGAGCCAGTTTATGTTTTCGATGTCCACTTCAACGCTTAAGATCTTCCGGGCTATTTTTTTATCTGCAGAAGAAAATTTATCTATGCAGTCAAGCAGCCTTTCATAATAATCCACGTCAAGCGCTGCCTCAAGATAGAAACATGAGTTTTTCTCCTTATATCTGTCTTTTACTTTCATAAGCGGCCGCTTATAGACCGTGTCATCGAGCAAAAGTATGATCTCCTCGATGCTGGCCGAAGCGACTATCTTTTTATAATCTATGTCGTAACTTATTTTTTCCTCTACGAGATAATCCTGAAGGTCCACAGGGGTCTTTTTGTGCCAGATCCTCAAAAAAACTTTCAGCTGTTCAAGCTCATATCTCTGCTTTAAAAGCCCCACAAAATCCTTTTCCCGTTTAGTGGAAATGGCGTCATAGACCTTGTCAAAAACTTTTAGATCATACCTTAAAAACTCCTGTTCAAGTGCTTCCATCTTTATGTTTTCCGGGCTTAACTTCTCCATGACTTCCTTGTAAGGAGTTTTCTTCAGGCTTTCAAAGACCTCGAACTTGTCTTTAAGCTCAAGCAGGCCGTTAAAAGCTGGCCCATCGATCAGATATGAAAGCATAGCCCTTATTTTTGCGTTTGCGAAGGAATATTTTGCCAGGTCTTTCATGTTAATCTTCTACGCGGATTATCTGGGAGAATATCTTCTGTGCGAGCGAAGGGATTTCTTTTTCTTTCTCTTTTCTTAAAGCAGCCAGCTTCTCCCTTACCTGCTTAAGCTGTTTTTCTTTTTCAAGGACGAGTTCATTCTGAGTGAGTTCTTTTTTACTTTCAAAGGACTCATTAAAATCCGAAACCGACTTTTCTATCATGTCCTGGCTGTCTTTTTCTGCCTTGCGCACGGCGTTTTCCCCTTCTTCTCTGGCGTTCTGGATTTTTTTACGGGCGAGCTCTTCTTCTTTTAATATCCTGTCGACTATTTCCTTCATCTTAGGTTGTCCTTTGAATAGTAAAACTACCTTAACCTTAAATTTTAAAGGCTGTTATAATTGTAATATTATATATCTTGCCTTTAATGGTGTCTATTCTTTTTTAGCCTCTTCCAAACCCGGGTTGGAGCCATTAAAAGCGGAGAGGGACTGGGGAAAAAGGCTTAGAGTGCGCTCGATCACTCCCTGCAAAACAGAAACAGCTACCAGGCCAATTGCCATGCCGCGGATGGTGGTAGTAGGGATATTTTGAATAAGCCTTTTCCTGCGAAAACGCATGAACCCAAAGAAAAAAACCATACGCCCAGCCCCAGCCAGAAAAAAGGTAAACGCGGGTAGAGGTCTTGTTGACGTTCTGGCCGCATGGCGCGCTTGATAGGGCAGGCCTAGCTTTGGATCCACACCAGGCCTGAACTCAAGGGGACACAGGTGTGATTATTTAAGGCAATGTGTTATTCAAACTATTGGCTTCTACAACTTATTAATAAATTTAATGATTTTTTTTATAATATCCTCTTTTTTATTATTCAGCACTTTACTTAAACCCTCTCCAAATGATGTATCCCCGACCTGTACACCTGCTAAATATATCCTTGTCTTAATACCTAGGTTTTTGCAGACTTCCCAGATTCCCCTTAGGTTAAGTTCGTGCGTTGAAGTAACGCAATTATCCAGAATATATTCTATATCTTTTAACTCGCTTGTCAGGAGCTCACCGACTTTTAAACCTGCATGAATACCGTCAATGAGAAGGATTTTATCGTAAGTTTCTATTTTCTGCAGCAAATCGGAACTTGCGCTGCCTAATTTAAAATAATCTATATCTTGTTTCTCATGAAACTTAAGAAGAGATTCCAGAATTATTACTCCTATCCCGTCATCTCTCTTCAAAGTATTACCTATGCCAACCACTGCTAATTTTTTATGCACTTTGACTTCTTTTTAAGTATAAACTATTTTCTAATTTTGTTATGCAAAAGAGAACATTTTATGACTTAAGTGCTGCTTCGCGTCGGCAGCGTGGGCAGAGAATCTTGATGCGGTCAGCCCGGATAAATTCTGTTTCTTTTTTCGGTAAGGATCTATCTTTGGCGGCAAGATCTAAGTTTCTTAAATAAAAGAGCATAAGCGAGCCATTAGAAAAACATAAAGGTCCTAACTTTTTAGCGACCCACAATATCTGATCGTAAGGTGCAATCACCTCTTCGCAGCACTCACAAAGCACAAGTTCTTTTTTTATCTCTTGCTTAAGATCTTCTCTTTTATCTGTAGTAGCCAAATCGAACTCGTTGGATAAGATTATCCCTTTCTCTGTAAGGCAATTTGCCTGGCACTGGCCGCAAAATATACAGAGGTCCCAGTGCACAGTCAGAACGCGCTTGTCTCTTGTATCCTGCATCTCTATCGCTTTTGCGGGGCAGACCTGAAAACAGGCGCCGCAACCTATGCAATCATCTTCGTGAAACTCCGGCCGGCCGCGAAATCTCTCGTATGGTTTATGAGGCGCGTAAGGGAAACGATTGGTATATGGACCCTTGATCAACGCCCTTATCGCCTCTTTTAATTCCCGTAATTTTGGATATCTCATGTTAATAGTGGGTAATCAGTAGCAAGGAGCCTGGGCTGCCTATCCCCTCGCTACTCTGCCCTGGCTACTGATTCTTGTCTTCTTCGTATTTATCGCAGACCGATTTTTCCCAAAGCTTAACACCTGACTTGTGTGCACCTCTTGCCAGCGCATGCGCGGATACCGGAGCAGTCAATAACAAAAATATTATGCATAAAAGTGCTTTAATGCCAGTGGCGCTAAATCCTTTAAACAGGAATAATCCAAACAGGATGCTTGACGTTCCTAAGGTCACGCATTTTATGGAAGAATGAAGCCGATTATAAACATCGGGAAACCTAATCAGGCCAAGACTTCCAAAAAAATCAAAAGCAATGCCTATAACTATAAATACTAACCCTGCTGTTTCATTCATCGAAGCGTTTCCCTTCCAGATATTTTGCCAAGGCAAGGACAAAAATAAAACTCTCTAAGGCCCAGGCAATGCCAATATCAATATACCAGTGTCGACCAGTAGCAATTCCCAGTACGGCACAGAAACCGACGATTAATATCCCTAAAATATCTAAAGCCACAGCCCGATCGCTAGATGTAGGTCCGATAAGAATACGCCAAAGACATAGACAGGCGCAGAGAAAAAGAATAAAAAAAACTCTTTTTAACAATAGCGACTGCCATTCCAGCAAAGAAGGAATGGGATAAGAAAAAATGGCGAAGAAGATAATTATAATTGCCGTTAATCCTATAAACCAGCGTAGTCGTTTCACTCAAAAATCCTTTTTAAAATGCGCTCAAATTTCCCAACAATAAGCTCCGTAGCCTTCTGGACATCCTGAGTTTTCACTTCCATCCAGTGCACGTATAAAAAACCGGCTTCTTTATCGATATCAACTGTCATCGTCCCGGGTTGAAGGGTAAGCGAGTTTGCTAAAAAGCTAAGGCCTATATCCGAACGCAGGCTGGTTTTGACTTTGACAATACCGGGATGAATAGGCAGATCAGGATGGGCCAGCCGATATGCAGCGTCTATGTTTGCCTTTGTGCATTCCCATATAAATAAAGGAATATAATAGAGAAACCAAAAATAACGGCTGATATTTTTAAAATTTTTGGGCTTCTCTTTAAACAAATCACCGCTGATAAAAGAAACCAGGATGCCTACTAAAACAGCGATAACGATATGCTCTAAATCTAGCGACCAGTTTAACAAAAGCCAAGTAAAAAATGCCACTGTAAATAAAATTATCTTGGTCTTTTTCATTTTAAGGCCTCGAAAACTGCATACCGGTATCCCGTGCCTGATGATAAAACATCTGCTGCTGATTTTAGAATAGGCCTAAATAAAGGAACGAGCATTAGTCCAGCAACAACACAAATTCCCGCTAAAATCACCATTGACAATTTCATGGTCATGGGAATCTCTTTTATTTTAGTCAGGGTCTCGTCAACTTTACCCAAAAAAGCAAAGGTCTGAAATTTTAGATAATAAGCCAGGGTAACAATACTTACCAATACCGCAATAAAAGCAAAACCAATATATCCTGCCTGTACACTGGCAATAATGATAATTAGTTTACTCCAGAATCCGCTTAAAGGAGGAATACCGGATATACTCATAGACCCCAAAAGGCTGGTTGCTCCTGTAACCGGAAGTTTACTGCCTAAACCGCCTAATTTGCGTAAATCTCGCCTGCCCGTAGAATATTCGATTGCGCCGGCATTTAAAAAAAGCAGGGATTTAAAAATAGCGTGATTAAATAAATGAAACAGCCCTCCTAAAATCGCTAAAGGCGTACCTATACCAAACGCAAAAATAATATAGCCTATTTGGCTGATGCTTGAATAGGCAAACATCCTTTTTACATCAGTCTGTACTATGGCCAGAAATGCTCCTGCGACCATAGATAGCATTCCCAGCACTATCAGGACTAAAAGTATATTGCCAGAAATGCCAAGAATATTAAAGAAAACTCTGGATAAAGCATAAATACCCAGCGTTTTAATCAATACCCCGGAAAGCACTGCTGAAACCGGAGTCGGCGCAGAAGAATGTGCGTCCGGGAGCCAGGCATGAAAAGGCACCAGCGCTGCCTTAAGGCCAAAACCAGCCAGAAACAGAACAGAAACAAAACCTATAAGTGCTCCGTTGGGTTTAGCTGACAAAGCAAACGATATATCCGCCATATTTAAAGTAGAAACATAGCAATAAATCAGGCCGATGCCCAAAAGTATAAAAAGGGAAGCTAATGAACCCATAATCGTATATTTAAAAGCTGCTTCCAAATCTTCGGGTTCCGTGCCGAAAGCAACCAAAGCATATGCGCAAATCGAAGCAACTTCCAAGAAGACGTACAGATTAAATAAATCTCCGCTAATTATTATGCCGTTCATCCCGGCAAGCATAAGCATAAAAAGGCTATGGAATTTCCATTTATCGGTGTACAGCTGCATATATCTGATCGCGTAGACCATTACTAAAAAAACTGTCAAATTTACGGTTACCAACATAAAACCTGCTAAGCCGTCTACCACAAGACAAATTCCCAGCGGAGGCAACCACCCCCCTATTTTGTAAATAATCATCTTAGAGCTATTAAGCAATTGCAAAGAATTCAGGGAAAGCAGAAGTAAGCTAAACGTGGCTAGAATAACGACAAAATCACTGAAATTCTTGGGCCGGTTTTTAAAGACAGTGATTAAAAAAGCGCTGGCCAGAGGAATAATTACAAAAAAAGGAATGATGTTTGCCGTCTTCATCTTTTAACCTTTAAGTCTCTTGATCTTGGTAATATCGAAAGTGCCGTATTTCTCATAAATCCTTATGGCCAGACTCACCAATACAACCGTAACTGCCAGGCCTATGACTATTGTGGTCAATACCATTGCCTGAGGCAGCGGGTCGACCATATTTTGTATTACCTGGTCTTCGGATAATATCGGAGCGCGTCCGTGAGTGCGGTAACCGATGAGAATGAAAAATAAATTTACCGCATATTCAATAATTACAAGACCTATGATAATCTTAATAATATTTCTTTTGCGCAAAACGCAATAAAGCCCTACGCAAAACAATATCAGACAAAGAAAATATAAGCTCATTTATTCTTCTACCTCGGTTAATAACACCAATGCCAAAAATATGACAAATAGACCTGTTCCCACTAAAATAGATATCGCGATATCGCAAAAAGGAATAAGACCAGCGCTAAAAAGTTTAAAGTGCCCTTCTTTAAAAGCCGCGTTTCCGCTGCCAAGAAAACCGCGGAGGGCAAGCAATAAAAACAGCAAAGCCGCCAGACCTGCCAAAAATATGCATTTTTTCCTGCTTAACTTTTTTAAAACCTCTTCTTTCCCAAAGGCTAGCATCAGCTGAACAAAGCAAAGCGCGATAATTACGCCGCCGGCAAAACCTCCGCCAGGGCTTAAATGACCCTGCAATACAATATAAATCCCATAGATAAGTATTAATCCTGCGGTCAAGCGAGTGATAGTTTTAACGATCAGGGTCATTCCCGCGTTATTTTTCATGTATCCTGCCGACCTTTCTGGTAATTGCAAGCACCCCGATTATGGCAGCAAAAAGCACTGCTGTTTCGGCCAAGGCATCATAACTTCGGAAATTTAAAGTTACGGCAGTAACGATATTGCTTGAGCCGGTCTTTGCTAAACTGTTGGCAATATATTCATTTGCCGCTTTCATAATCGGCTCACCAAAATGCGGCAACTCCATTAAAGCAAAGTAGGCAGATATTAAGAAAA
>Ga0315276_10000901_pt1 | contig 26269 bp, 17 predicted proteins | sample YL17G05_0_MG_FD_204542 | JGI IMG/M metagenome (GOLD analysis project Ga0315276, IMG submission 204542) | Sediment microbial communities from Yellowstone Lake, YNP, Wyoming, USA - YL17G05_0 | ecosystem: Environmental > Aquatic > Freshwater > Lake > Sediment | place: USA: Wyoming | collected... | reverse complement strand
TCGGCCCGTTCTCCGACGCGGTCTCTGAACTGTCTCATTCGTCGACGAAGCTCGCCGCATCTTCCAAGGCGGCTCTCGTGAACGTGAGGCGGAGAGCCAACATCAAGGTCTTCGTGCTTTCTACTTGTACATTCTGCCCGATCGTCGCAAGGCATGCGTACCGGGTCGCGATCGAATCGAAGATGGTGACGACGGAGATCATCGATTCATCGGTCTTCACCGAGCTCTCTCAGAAGCATCTCGTTCAAGGCGTCCCAAAGGTCCTGCTCAACGACATCGCAGACATAACTGGTGCAGTGAACGAATCAGCATTCATCGAGAAACTGCGTGAGGCCGACCATGCTTTGATAGACAGCATGTTCGGGTGACTTTTCTCAGAGCGATGCAATTGATTCAGAGGCGGGGATGCCACCATAATCGGTGGATGGTATCAGAAAGCGCGATTGTCTACCTTCAAATGAAGGTCATCGGTGGATAAGCCAAGATGACCAATAATAGTGCGATGTTGAACACTGCCAATATCGAGCAGACAATGGCAGTCCGTCGGTATTTTCCTTCCTGCTCGATGTCATCGAGGTCAGGTATCCTGCGGTAAAGAAGATATGCTGCCAGAAAGCCTGCGAATGGTAATAGAAACGATATCATCAGATAGGATGAGAGTTTGGTCCGAGGTGTGCTGATTGGGTTTGAGGACTTTCTCTCATATTCCTCCTTTCTCACGACATCGAATCCGACCTTGTGTCCGCACTGGTAGCAATACTCTGAATCGGTCGGGTTCTCCGTGCCGCATCTTGTGCATCTCATTTAAAATTCCAGATTCCTGACCCATCTCCAGCGTCATAAGGTTTTTCTGAAGACTTGGGGAGATCAGAGCACTTGCGTAAGGGCTCCGACGCTCAGAGTCTCGAAGATCTCCTCCGCGAACCTCACATTCTGCTCGCTGCCAGCCGCGACTCCGTCCCTCAGAAGGAACGGATGGAGGTCGTGGTCCTCCGCGCCCACATAGGTGGCCAAAACACAACCGGTTGCACTCAAGCCGCATAGGATCACCGTGTCGACCTTACTCAGAGCGAGGATATCTGACAACTCCGTCTTGTTGAAAGCGTCAGGGTAGTTCTTGATCACCCTGGTGTCTGTCTCAGATATCTTTATGGATGGCAGGAAATGGAATTCCTCCGTATCTGGCTGAGGTCCTTCTGCTTCATCCACATGGTAGATTCGAATGATTGGGAGCCCCTTCTTCCTGAACATCGCTATGGCCGAGTTGATTGTCTCGACCCTCTGCTCAAGGCTCGCTTTAAGGCCCGGGCTGGAGTCCAACCATTTGTTCTGGATGTCAATCACCAATAATGCTGGTCTCAACGTCCTACCCCAAGGGCAATGTGCATGACGGATAGTTCTTTCTTTTCATTCTCTTGTAGTCCTCGATTGACAAACAAAATGATATTCCCTGCTATGTGTGATAGTGGACCGACTGGGATTTGAACCCAGGACCTCCTGCTTGCAAAGCAGGCGATCTTCCGCTGATCTATCGGCCCACGAGCGAAGCTTCTGATGAAAAGCTGGAATAAATAGATTGTCGAATGCCGTGGAGTGCCGATCTCAGGATCTAAGCACGATCTCTATGTTGACGCCGTCCGGCACCTGAATCCTCATTAGCTGTCTGAGCGCCCTCTCGTCCGCATCCAGATCGATCAGTCTCTTGTGAACTCGCATCTCCCATCTGTCCCAGGTCTCGGAGCCCTCTCCGTCCGGGGACTTCCTGCACGGTACCACCAGACGCTTCGTCGGCAGCGGTATCGGCCCGCTCATGGCCACGCCGGTCCTCTCGGAGATCTGCTTTATCTGCTTGCAGACCCCGTCGACCTTCTGCGGGTCCGTCCCGCTCAATGAGATGCGTGCCCTTTGCGATGCCATGCAGGTTCACCAAAACAAAATGAAGAGAATAAAAGGGTTTACATCTCTTTCTTCTCGATCTCGATGACCGTTCCGGCTGCGACTGTCTGGCCCATGTCCCTGACGGCGAACCGTCCGAGCTGCGGGAAGTCCTTCGCGGTCTCGATGACCATCGGCCTCGTCGGAACGACCTTGACGAAGGCGATGTCCCCGGTCTTCAGGAACTGCGGGTTCTCCTCGAGGGTCCCTCCGGTCTTCGGGTCGACCTTCTTCAGCAAAGCTTCGAACATGCAGGCGACCTGCGCCGTGTGGCAGTGGAAGACAGGCGTGTAACCGACCGTCAGAACCGACGGGTGGTTGAGCACGACAATCTGCGCCACGAAGCTCTTCACGACCGACGGCGGGTTGTCGGCTGGTCCGGCGACGTCTCCCCTCTTCACATCGGTCTTAGAGATGCCTCTGACGTTGAACCCGACGTTGTCGCCAGGCTCTGCCTTCAGCAGGTTTTCGTGGTGCATCTCTATCGACTTGACCTCTCCGACCTTGTTGGAGGGCATGAAGATGATCTTCATCTCCGGCTTCAGGACACCGGTCTCGACACGTCCGACAGGGACGGTGCCCACTCCGGTGATCGTGTAGACGTCCTGGATCGGCAGCCTGAGGGGCTTGTCCGTCAGCTTCGCCGGCTGCTTCAGCATGTTGAGAGCTTCGACAAGCGTCGGTCCCTTGTACCAGGGGGTGTTCGCGCTCTTCTTCGCGATGTTGTCGCCGACATATCCGGATCCTGCGATGAACGGGATGTCATCCGGCTTGTATCCGACGGCTTTCAGGAGTGCGATTACAGCCTGCTTGGTGGCCTCGTACTTCTTCTCGTCGTAGTTCACGGCGTCCATCTTGTTTATGTCGATGATGACCTGCGTGACGCCGAGCGTCCTGGCGAGGAAGATGTGCTCCTTCGTCTGGGCCTGCGGCCCCTCGATCGCCGACACGACGATGACCGCCGCGTCAGCCTGGCTCGTACCCGTGATCATGTTCTTGACGAAGTCTCTGTGGCCAGGCGCGTCGATGATCGTGAAGTAGTACTTGTCCGTGGTGAACTTCCTGTGGGCGACGTCGATTGTCAGACCCCTCTCCCTCTCTTCCTTCAGGTTGTCCATGACCCATGCGAACTCGAAAGTGGCCTTGCCCTTCTGCTCGGCCTCCTTCTTGTACTTGTCAATCACATACTGCTCGATGTGGCCCGTGTCGACCAGCAGTCGGCCTACGGTTGTTGACTTACCATGGTCGACGTGACCGATAAACACCAGGTTCAAGTGCGGTTTCTCTGCCATATTAAGCCTCCTTCAGCTTACTCTTGCGAGCATAATGCTATTTCCTATTTTATCCTTTCTGCTGTCATCGATTCCTGAATCTACCCTGAACGGCGATGCCATCATCGTGTTCAATCCCCATAATACGAAGCATCGTACGGCTCGGGCTTCAGCCCCTTCCGCGCCCGAATTTCGGGAACGACTTTGAGCTGCACATCCTTCGGCATGATCTCGAATCCTGCGTTCTCCGTGTTCCAGAGCGCGCGCCCCGAGGTCGCCCCCCTTATCGAGGACGCGAACCCGAACATCTCGGCGACCGGCGCCTTGGCGTGAATAGTCGTCATCTCCCCTTCCTGCTGCATGTCCTCGATGACGGACCTCCGCTGCTGGATGTCTCTCAATGCGTCTCCCATTATGTCCAGCGGGACGTTGATGAATATCTTCTGGACGGGCTCCATCAGGATCCTGTTGCCCATGCACATCGCGCCGTAGATGGCGCTCCTCATCGCGGGGATGACCTGCGCGGGTCCCCTGTGGATGCTGTCCTCGTGGAGCTTCGCGTCGACGAGCTTGATCTTCATGCCCATGCACTTCTCGTTCGCAAGCGGCCCTTTGTCCATCGCCTCGATGAAAGCCTCTTTGCAGAGCTCGATCGTTTCATGTATGTACTGGATGCCCTTGGTGACATCAAGGAGGACGTTGTTGTTGTGGATCATCTCTATCCCCCTAGCATCGTCCCTGGGCATGCCGAGCTCCTCGAGCTTCTTCGCGAACGCCTTCTTGTCCTTTATCTTGGTCCTCTCGACGGAAATCTCGCCGGATTTTATCGCTGCCAGAACCTTAGGCTCTAGCGGCTCCGCGATGACATAGAACTTGTTGTGCTTGTTCGGGGACTTCCCCTCGAACGGCCCGCCTGCCCGGGAGACCCTTTCCCTGTAGACGACGATGGGCTGGGATGTCTTTATCTCCACTTTGTGATCGTGGACTATTCTGTAGACTGTGATTTCGAGGTGCAGCTCACCCATGCCGGACATCAGATGCTCTCCAGTCTCCTGGTTGATCTCGACCTCTATCGACGGGTCGGACTTCGCAACGGACCTGAGGACCTCTACCAGTTTCGGCAGGTCCTTCATGTGCTTCGCCTCCACTGCGACCGTGACCACCGGCTCGGTGTAGTGGATCATTTTCTCGAAAGGATCGATGCCCTTGATGGACGAGACTGTCGATCCCGCGATCGCGTCATTCAGGCCTTGGACGGCGACGATGTTTCCCGCGTCGATCTCCTCGACCGTTATCCTGTCAGCGCCTACTGTGAGCGACACGTTCTGCGAGCGGTTGCTTTCAGGCATGCCGGATACCCAGAGCTCCTGCCCCTTCCTGATCGAACCGCTGAAGAGCCTGCCGACCGCCACCTCACCCGCGTTCGGGTCGACGATGATCTTCGTGATCATGTACATGACAGGCCCCCTCGGGTTGCACTCCATCATCGCTTTGCCGACCTCCGAATCGATATCCCCCTTCCAGATGTTTGGGACCCTGAGCTTCTGCGCATCGAGAGGGTTCGGGTGATGGGTGATGACGGCGTCCAGCAATATCTGGTGGAGCGGGGCTCTCTTGGCGAGCTCTTTGGGCTTGCCCTCCGCCAAGTAGTTGTATATGTCGCCGAACTTGATTCCCGACTTCTTCATGTAGGGGATGTTGATCGCCCAGTTGTGGTAGGCCGATCCGAACATGACCGACCCCTCCTCGGTCTTCAACGCCCATTTGGATTTGAGTTCCGGCGGGAGCAGCTTGATGATCTTCTCGTTGACCTCGTTTATGATCGTTGTCAGCTTGTTCTGCATCTGCTCCGGCGTGAGCTTGAGTTCGTTGATCAGTCTGTCGACCTTGTTGATGAATAGTATGGGCCTGACGCGCTCCCTGATAGCCTGCCTGATGACCGTCTCGGTCTGCGGCATGACGCCCTCGACCGCGCAGACGACGATGATGACGCCGTCGATCGCCCTCATGGCCCTCGTGACGTCTCCTCCGAAATCGACGTGGCCAGGCGTGTCGATGAGATTGATGAGAAATTCCTTTCCCTTGTAGTCGTGCACCATCGATGCGCTCGCGGCGTTGATCGTTATGCCCCTCGCCTGCTCCTGCTCGTCATAGTCCATCAGGAGCTGCTTCCCTGCGAGCTCCTCGGACATCATGCCAGCGCCTGCGATGAGATTGTCAGATAAGGTCGTCTTCCCGTGGTCGATATGAGCGGCAGTCCCGATGTTCCTGATGAACTGGGGCTGCGTCATAAGCGCCTGGGCTCTCTTTATGTTGTCCTCTTTTCTTCCCATTGTGGCATCACCAAAAGGGTGCTAATTGTCCTGAATCGCGATGATCAGCGCGCCGAGGATGAAACCCTCTCGATTTCTTCCTTCTTGGCGATCGAAACGCTGTTCATGTCGTTCTTCGAGGCGAGCAGCAGTTCGTCCGCAAGGCATTCTGCGATCGACTTCTTGCTGCCGTGGGACGTTCCCAGCGCCCCGTTGCATATGTTTCTCAGCGCTAGGTCGACCCTTCTCATCGGGGCGACATCGACGGCCTTCGGCACGGAAATGCCTCCGTACTGGAGCCTCGTGACCTCCTCTCTCGGGCCAGCGTTTTGAAGCGCATCAACGAAAAGCTGGATGGGGTTCTTCCCGGTCTTCTGCGCGAGCAGGTCGAAGCTGTCCTCGACCGCCTTGTACGCCTTCAGTTTCTTGCCCGTCCACTTCTTCGTCCTCATCATGTTGTTGATGAGCCTCTCAACGATGCTCATCTTCGCCTTCTCGAACTGGCGGGTGGCGTGCTTGCCCCCTGAATGGGGGACGTTGACCGGTGTGAGATCGATGTATCTCCTCATCCCTGCATCTGCGACGGTGACTCCCTCGAAGTCGTATTTCCCGAAAAGTTTCACTCCGACGAGAACCGCCGGGATAGCCTTAGTCTCGGGTGCTGGAGCAGGAGCCTTTTCCTGCGGCGTCGCGACCGGCTCCTCGTTGGCAAGCTTCTCCTCTTTTCCTTCCATATTGCTCACCTCACCGGTTTCTCCTTGCGGCCCCTTACTAGTTCGTCCAGAGAAATATTATTGACCTTGATGACCTTGAAGCGGACTCCTGGCAAATCTCCGTAAGACCTGCCCAACCTTCCGCCGATGCCTTCGACGAGGACCTCGTCGTGCTCGTCGATGAAGTTTATGGCCCCGTCTCCGACCGCGAACGCCGTTATCTGTCTGCCATTCTTAATGAGCTGGACCTTGACCGCCTTTCTGATGCCTGAGTTGGGCTGTTTCGCCTCGATGCCCACCTTCTCAAGTACGATACCCCTCGCCTGGGCCGAACCCTCCAACGGATCGGACTTCTCCCTGAGGTTGAGCATACGAGTCTTGTACCTTCTGTCGCTCCAGCGTCTCCGCTTGGCGCTTTTCTGTAATTGTCGTGCGGTGTAAAGCCCTCTAGCCAACAGATCACCTTTGATTCGGGTGTCCCTCGATAAGCGCACTCATATTTAAGCATATATGGTTGACGGACCCTTCTGCGACGGAGCCACCAGGAGACCGATTTCTTTCAATTCTTCGGCGGGCCCTATGCCTTGCCCCTTGACTCTCCTTTGACGATCCCGCTCGCAATGATGTGCGCCATCCTTATCGGCTCGGGTATCACTCCCCTCACCGTCGTCTTCCTCACTAGCTCCATCGCTTCCTCCTCCGTCGAGCCCGCAAAGCTGATGAAGACGGGATTGTGATCAGTTCGCATCTCAATCACCGGGAGAGACGAGACTGTCGCGAACCTCTCCCCCCAGTCCTCGAAATATTTCGACAGCGCGGCCCTTATCGAATCCATGTCGGGCCTGTCCCTCGTGACCGTTATTACCGGCACGTCGAGCTCTCCGCTCAGCCTGGCGATGTCGATGATGTTGAAGCCAGCTAGCGACACACCGTCAATCATGACTGCCTTGATCTGATCGAGGAATCTCGAGTTCGACAGCGCCCTCGCGATGGCGGAGGTCGCATCATCCCCGTCCACCGCCACTTCGAAGCGCAATACTCCTTCTAGGTAGGATGGAATCCTGACTATGGCTCCGATCACGTCTGCCTTCGCGTTCCTGTTGCCGAATTCAAAAGGCGAATCGTCGATTCCGCAGATACGCGCCTGATCCTTCAATTGAACCCACTCATGCAAGTTTCAGATGGCCGGTTATCCTGTCGATATCGGCCTCCTTCGCCGGACCTATCCCCAGGCATGTTATCGTCCCCGGGGGGACCTCGGTCAGCCCCGCGTCGGTGATCTTGTCCGTTATCAACCCAGCCGCCGCAGCGAACCTCTCGATCTGCTCGAGTTCGGCCAGGTCTTCCACCTTGAGGACGACCTTCCTTTGGCCTTCCCTCATCCAGTCAGAATACAGCTCCTTCTTCGAACCCCTGGCCTTCATCGCACATGAGACCGCTGCATGGGCGACCTGGGCAGCCATCTTGCCCGGTGAGATCTTGATATCCTTGCGGACTGCGACGACGAGCTTGAATTCCATCCCTTTCTGGTTAGGCAGTTTTCTCACCGTCCGTCTTCTTCTCTTCCTCTCTGAGCAACTCCTCTATGCGCGCATTGATCTTCTCGACATCCTTTTTCAGGACTGTGATTCTTACGGTGGCTTCCTGTCCCAGTTTTTCGTTTTTCTTGTACTTCTCGCCTTCCAATCTGCCGATTGTCTTATGAAGCGTTCTCTTCTCGGTCGTCAGCCTTTTCAGTTCCTGTTCGCTCCCCTCATTTGTAGATTCTACGGGTACTTTCGAGAATAACAGGATCTTTAGGCCGCCCCTTGTCCAGGCGACAACAGCAAGGCCTATGGATAGGAGCCCGAGTATCAGCCAGAGTCTCAAAGATTGGACTTCCGGCGGGGCTGATAACTGGTCGATGCCATAGATCACCATGCCGATCAGAATCGAGATCATCAAGCTCAGCACAATGCCGAGGACGCCCTTGAAAAGGATGTCATACTCCGCGTTCAGAGCTTCCTTTTTGGGGAATATTATCAATGTCAGTAGGAATCCCGGCAGGAAGAATATCAGGATCAATGACAGCAATCCAACGAGTATGTCGATCATCTTGGGTTGCCTAATTGTAACCCATCGCAGATTAATCTTTTCCATAATCCGCTAGGATATTTTATAGCCCATCTTGTTCTTGCATACTGCCAGAGAAGCGGTCGTGCATAATGTTCGAAATTTCAGCCAGGGACGGTCTCGCTAGGATATGCAGCCTTGAGGTTCGTGGCAAGAAGATAGAAACCCCTGCGCTCCTGCCAGTCATCAATCCAAGAGCTGGCCCCATCTCATCCAAACGCCTTTTTGAGGAGTTCGGATTCAAAGCTCTAATCACTAATTCATATATCATCAAAGGAGACAACGGACTCAGGGAGCGGGCACTGAGCGAAGGCCTGCATCGGCTTCTTGAATTCGACGGCGTGATCATGACGGACAGCGGGACCTTTCAGGAATATACCTACGGGGACACCCAAGTGGATCCGCTGGCCATCGTCGATTTCCAGCGCGACATCGGGTCGGACATTGGGACGATCCTCGATGTTTTCTCCGAGCCGGATTTTTCGCGCGAGAGAGCCGCGGAGGCAGTCAGGGTGACCGTCGAGAGGGCAAAGCAGTCCATTCCCCGGAGGGGGGACATGTGGCTTTCCGGCCCGGTGCAGGGATCCCTCTTCGAAGATCTCCGCACTCAATGTGCGAGCGACCTTTCCTCCCTCGACCTGCAGCTGCATCCGATCGGCGGTGTCGTTCCGCTGATGGAATCCTATCAATTCCCGAAGCTGGTCGATGTCATCGTCGCGTCAAAGAAAGGCCTGACCCCCGCCCGTCCGGTCCATCTCTTCGGGGCGGGTCATCCGATGATCTTCCCGCTCGCCGCCCTGCTCGGCTGCGACCTGTTCGACTCTGCCTCATACGCGAAATTCGCCAGGGACGGAAGGATGATGTTCGCGGAGGGCACTCAATCACTGGACGACCTGACCGACTTCTGGTGCCAATGTCCCGTATGCTCCAAACATACGGCTGACGAGCTTCGAAAGATGCCCGTGAGCGAAAAGGAGAAACTCATCGCAGAACACAACCTGCATGCTTGCCAAGCGCAGATCAGGCGGGTCAAGGCCGCAATTCGGGGCGGGACGATTTGGGATCTCGTCGAGAGGACCTGTCGAGGTCATCCCCGCCTGCTGGACGCCCTTCATGCGCTGCCGAGGCATAATGAATTCCTAGAGCAGTTCGAACCGTTGAGTCGGGAAGGAGCCGTGATGTGCACCGGCAGGGAGAGCTTCCACAGACCCGCCGTCTGGAGATACCAACAACGGTTCTTCGAGAGATATGTCCAACCGAACACTGATATCATGGTCGGACTGCCGGAGGCAAGGAAACCCTACTCTCGGACCTACTCTCACCCGCTCTCGAGATTCAACGCTCATTTCATCGTGATTTCTTCCATCGGCCCGGTCCCGATCGAACTCGACGAGGTGTACCCCGCCGGCCAATTCTTTGGACCGGAATTCCTTGATGAGGGTACTCAAGGTGAGATAAGGGGGATGATGGAGCGCTTCTCGCACGGACATAAGTACGGCCTCGCCGTGATGTGGGACGGGGAGGAGACGGAGAGCTTCCTGGATTCAATCGACAAGTCGCACGGGGTTTTCGATATCGACAGAGCGAGGATCGCCTCGGTTCTCAGGATGCAGTTCGGTTCGGGAGCGGCCGCGGCAGTCGAGGGCGCGCCCCTCTCATTCGTAAAATCCAGGAGCACTGGAAGGATCCGCAATGTGCTGGTCAATGGGGTCCATGCCTTCTCTATCCGGGCTGGCGACGGCTATATCTCTCTTACGGATGAGGGCGCCAAGCTCTTGCACGGAGTCTTGCCGTATCCAGGGTATCGGGTCAAGGTTGATGTCGACGCGATTCCGTTCATCCAGAAAGGTTCGAACGTTTTCGCGAAGTTCGTTTTGGATTGCGACCCAGCCATCCGCCCTGGTGACGAAGCCATGGTTGTCGATCCAAACGACAGTCTCGTCGGTCACGGTCGGTGCCTGATGAATCGCGTTGAGATGCTCGCGTTCAAGAGAGGGGTGGCCGTCAGGACCCGTCATCATGGTTCTCAGACGGAAGAATAGCGCCCTTTTCACATTTCTTCTTCATCATCTTCTCCGCAAGGGACACGCACGCCAGAAAATCCTCGGCAGTATGGAGCAACCCTCCGATTGAGTCCGAACTGGCCTCGCACATGATCCTGTTGCCTTCAAGCCTGGATGAAATCCATTCTCCGTTGTCCAACCTCACGGAGTCCAGCACTTTCTTCGCGGTTTCGGCGTTTTCAAATTCCAATGAGAACGAGCAGTCGCATTTCACACCTTGAGAATCGTGAGATGGGTAGATAATACTGTATAACGCCCCCCGTTCGTCTGATGGAATGATTCTTTTCCCTGTACACCCTACCGCCGACCATGGATGTCGAGAACTGCATCGCGGGGAGGAGGAGCATCCGAAAGTACAAGCCAGGCAGGGTGTCCGATGAAGTGATCCGACGAGGAATCGAGCTCGCCGAGGCGGCACCCGATGCTGGTAATCTCCAAGAGCGGGAGTACGTCGTCGTCCGCGATGCGGAGGTTAAGAAAGCGCTTTCGGCGGCCTCGCTCGGGCAGCAGCAACCCCAGACGGCCGATGTCGTAGTCGTCTTCTGCTCGTCCGAGGAACGCATTTCAGATTACGGGAAGAGAGGGATCGAACTCTACGCCCCTCAGGACGTCGCCGCGGCTGTGCAGAACTTCCTGCTCTACATTCATTCGCAAGGGCTCGGGGCCGTCTGGATAGGGGCGTTCAACGAGTCCCAGGTCAGCGAGGCCTTGGGGTTGCCCCGGTACATACGCCCTATGGCGATCGTGCCTGTCGGGCTACCGGGCGAAGTGCCGAGACCGTCCGAAAAACGTCCGCTGGATGGAAAGATCCACAAAGAAAGGTGGGATTGATCGCAGATGCGAATCAGCCGCCGGGGATTGGTCATCGGGGTGATATTCGGAGCAGCTGCGACAGTCTCGGGGATATTCGTAATAAGATACACCGAGGGCCTGTTCCTTGTCGTGATCCTCTGGATCGTGTTCCCGGTGATGCTGGTGCAGCTCGGCAGACGGATCAAAGTATGGCTCTCGAAGGTCTGAATCATCTCTTCGCATGGCCGGACACGATCAGCGCCTTTCTCTCGATGTCGGCGATCTTTCTGTGGAGGGCGACGATCTTGCGTTCGTACCTGTTAACCTGCATCCTGATCTTAGCTGCTTTCGTCCTCAGCTTCGCCGCCTTAGCCCTCCTCTTGGCATCGGCGCCAGCCACCTTGTTGGCCTTCTTCATCTCTTTCTCTGTGTTCTGCGGGTTCATTGTTACTGCCGCCCTATCGTCCTTTGGTGATTTATTGGTTTGCCGGCTCTCTGCGCGCAGGAGGACGATATTGTTGATCGCAGCCCGCTTCATCGACCCTCGATCCTCCGGCAAACAATATTATTTGAGGAAGAACCTCCCCAGCCATTGCATATAGCCCCGTAGTGTAGCGGTCAATCATGCGGGCCTTTGGAGCCTGCGACGGCAGTTCGAATCTGCCCGGGGCTACTCTTTCTCCACAAGATCCATCCTGGATTCATTTTAGCAGTCCACGTGTCGTTGTCAATCCGGATATACGGAATTCATCCAGATCCTCAGGAATATGGTGAAAGATCAATGCCGGTCGATTGGATGGCGGTGGCTGCTCCATCAATCCTATGAGGGGTTTTTAGTTGAATCACGGGAATCGGGGAGAAGAATACAAATAGGATTTCGATAAGATACTCCTTGGGAATAGCCATGAAGAGAAATGACAAAGTTGATGGTCACGTTGACACGGAATGCCCGGAATGCGCGAAACATCAGAAACATGTCAAACTCGTTGAGAATGAAGGAAAGCTTGAGTGCAAGGCTTGCCGTTACTATCGCTTGTTGCTCCGATAGCTGCGCGCGTTTAATTTCTGCAATCAGCCCCCGGTTTCCGTCTCGGAACAGCATCATCGGAAGGCTATCGCCGGTCATTCTTTCGGATGCTCGGAAAAATGATATCTGCCGGAGATGGCGAAAAGCCATCTCCGAATAAGAGGTTTCTCACTGCCCTTCTTTCCGGCTGCGCGCGGTAACGACCATCACGACGAGGACCGCCCCGACGATCGGCACGACCAATGTCGAGAACTCAGGTATCAGCACGCCGAGGGTCACATTGAGCCACATGAACGGCGCTGACGAGGGCAACAACGACTGGTTGAGCCCCATGTAGATCGTGTTGTTCGCCTCGGCTCTGATCGTCTCCCCCGCGGCCGCGCCGCTCGGGAGGTTGGTCAGGTCGTACTGATACTTGCCAGTTAGGTCGGATGTCACGTGCACGTACTCGCCGGTGTCCAGGTTGGTGATGTTCACGTCGCAGCTCGGCAGGATCGCGAGCACGGAGTCGAAGGTGTAGCCGATCACGATCGTCGGAGTGCCCGGCCCCATGATCCCTGCCGGGACCTGCGGCTCGAGGCTCTTCTGCGTTGCCGGCGTGATTGCCAGGGCGACGATGACAAAGGCGATGCAGGCGATCGCAACGACATAGGACGTCACCGACTTTCTCGATACGTGCCTCCTTTCCGCGCAGCGTACCCTCCTTCCGGTGAATCCTCTGTTCATGACCGCCTGGTGCTTCATTTTCGCTTCGTTGATGCTCTTGGTCGTCATTTTTGCCACCATCCTAGGGTGTGTAATCCAACACACCTCCCGGTCCGTCGACCCATACCCAGCATGCTTCGCCGGAGTTCAGGACGAAGTCGTACGATGCGTTGCTGAATCCTACGACGAAGTCGATGAACTCCTGCGTCGAAGCGTCCCACTTCGATACGACCAGCACGTTCTCGCCGGTGATGAGCGATGCGATCTCGCTCGCCGTGTGCGTATCGAACGAGGAGAAGCCGATCGACACCCATCCACCGCCGCCGCCTCCGCCCAGTCCCTGGTTGTATGCGGCGTATCTGTACGGATGCCCTCCGGTGAGGGTGATGTCCTCAGGCACGGACACCCATATCCAGTAGCCGATATTGCCAAGTATCGCGAAGTCGTCGGCTGGACCAGAGAAGCCCATGATGTAATCCGTGTCGTATGTCTGCGACATCGGATCCCATCTGCTGACGATATCGAATGGCGCCAACCCGAGGGTGCTTGCGGCGTAGACGAAGTCGCAGAGCGGTACGCTCACGAAGTTCCATCCCGGCAAGAGATGCAGCGTGACGACCTTCTCGAAGTCCGTCCAGGCGTAGGCCGATGTGACATAGCTGTCCGTATCGAGTATTATCCCGAAGTTGTCATACAGCGCCAACTCAACATCGTACGGCCCGAACAGCTCGCTGTCGCAGATCGTTGTCCCGCTGAATGCCAGCTTGACGGTCTGCAGACCGGGAGTCAGCCAGATCGTGACCGAATCATAGTCTATCGGCGTCATCGACAAATCGTACAGGTAGCCTTCGACCGTGTACCAACCCGTGTTAACGACATTGACATACGTTTCGACTATGAGCACATCATAGACTCCGTTGCCGTTCGTGTCGCTCGCGCTGTCGATGTACGGAGGTGCGAACAGGGCCGGCGGCTCGAACCAGGTCCACGAGTACGAGCCAAGATAGTATGTGTCCGAGTCGAGCCAATTCGACCAATCGTCGTACAGATACAGTTCGACATACCACGGATCCTCTCCAGTCGAGTAAGCGCCCTGGTCCCAGATCGTGCGCCCGTCGAAGTACAGCGTTACCGTCTGTGAACCGGCGTTCAACCAGAGATAATCGTCGTCCCAGGTGATATACCAGTCGTCCGTGTCGTAGAGGTCACCGTACAGATAGTACCAACCAGCGGTCTGCACTTCGACATTGACATCGACCACGAGCCAATCGTAGTACCCGTTCCCGTTCGTGTCAGATCCGTAGTCGCTGTGCGGAGGCGCCAGAAGCGCCGGCGGCTCGAAACTTGTCCACGAGTACGGGCTGAGCACGTGGAAGTCCCAATCGTGCAGGACTGACCAATCGTCGTAGAGTTCCAGGTAGATGTACGACGGATCTTGTCCGCTTACGTACATGCCCTGGTCCCATATCGCGCGTCCGTCGAAGTACAGCGTGACGGTCTGCGGTCCAGCGGCCAGCCAGAGGTAGTCGCTTGTGGATTCTATGTACCAGCTGAAGCCGTCGTAGAGGTCACCGGAAACGGTGTACCAGCCCGATGTCACGATGTTCAGGTTCACGTCGACCACTAGCCAATCGTAATGCCCGTTGGCATTCGTGTCGTCACCGTAGTCGCTGTGCGGCGGTGCGAACGACGACGGCTGTTCGAAGTCCGTCCATACGTACGGACTGAGGTAGTAGGTGTCGGTGTCGAGACAGTTGCTCCAGTCGTCGTACAGAAGGAGATCGACAAAGTCTGGATCCATTCCCAGACTGTCGCCATGCGTCCATATGTCGACTCCTGAGTATTGCAGCTCGACCATCTGCATTCCCGTGTTCAGCCAGAGATGGTCGCTGTCGCTTGCTATCAGGTTCACTACAGTGTCGTAGAGATTTCCGTCCACGGTATACCATCCCGCCGTCACGACATTTACCCAGACGTCGACATAGAGCCAATCGTAGTACCCGTTCCCGTTGGCGTCCAGTACATAGTCGCTGTGCGGCGGGGCGAATAGCGCCGGCGGCTCGAAACTTGTCCACGAGTATGGATTCAAGTAATGGGTGTCGGTGTCGTGCAGTATCATCCAATCGTCGTACAGTTCCAGTTCGACATACCACGGATCCTCTCCAGTAATGTACATGCCCTGGTCCCAGATCGTGCGCCCGTCGAAGTACAGCGTGACGGTCTGCGAGCCGGCGTTCAGCCAGAGATAATCGACGTCCGAGGATGTATACCAGTTGTTCGTGTCGTAGAGATCGCCGTACAGATGGTACCAGCCAGATGTTACTATGGTCAACTGGACATCGACCACGAGCTCGTCGTAGAACCCGTTGCCGTTCGTGTCCGACCCGTAGTCGCTGTGCGGCGGTGCGAATGACGACGGCTGCTCGAAGTCCGTGTATAGATACGTAACGAAGTCTACGTCCGAGTCGAGCCAATTCGGCCAATCGTCGTACAGACTCAGGGCGACGAGGCTCGGGTCCAATCCCGTCGCATCGCCGTGGTCCCAGATGATCACGCCATCGAACGCGAGCGTGACCGTCTGCAATCCTGCAGCCAGCCAGAGATAGTCGCTGTCGCTTGCGATCCAGTTCACAGATGTGTCGTAGAGATCTCCGTACACGGTATACCATCCGGGCGACACCACATTGACCTGCACATCTACTACGAGCCAATCGTAGAATCCGTTGCCGTTCGCATCTTGCCCATAGTCGCTGGGCGGCGGTGTGAACAGGGCCGGCGGCTCGAAATCACTCCACGAGTACGGGCCGAGATAGTGCGTACCGCTGTCGATTGAATTCCACCAATCGTCGTAGAGTTCCAGTTCAACGTACCACGGATCTTCTCCAGTCCAGTACATGCCCTGGTCCCAGATAGCGCGCCCGTCGAATTGCAGCGTCATGGTCTGAATGCCGGCGTTCAACCAGATGAAGCCTTGGCCGTTCTGGGTGATATACCAGTCGTCCGTGTCGTAGAGCGCTCCCCACAGATAGTACCAACCAGCGGTCTGCACGTCAACTTGGACATCGACGACGAGCCAATCGTAATACCCGTTCCCGTTCGTGTCAGATCCGTAGTCGCTGTGCGGCGGGTCGAGCAGAGCCGGTGGCTCGAACTCCGTCCACGAATATGAGACATAGTGTATGTCGGAATCGAGGAAGTTCCACCAGTTGTCGGACAGTTGTAGGTCGACATACCACGGATCCTCTCCACTCCAGTACATCCCGTTGTCCCAGATCGATCGGCCATCGTATCTGAGTTCGACCCAGTTCCATCCCGGAGACAGCCAGAGATAGGCGCTGTCGTAGCCGATGTTCCAGAAGCCCGTATCATACAGATAGCCTTCGAGGGTGTACCAACCTCCGACATACGCATAGGCCCAGGCATCGACCACGAGCTCGTCGTAGTACCCGTTGGCGTTCGTGTCGTCGCCGTAGTCGCTGTGCGGCGGCACAAAGAACGCAGGCGGCTCGAACTCATCCCATGAATACGAAACGTAGTGCGTGTTGGTTTCGAGCCAGTTCAGACCGGAATCGTAGAGGTACAGGTCGACGTACCATGGATCTCCTCCGGTAACATACGCGCCCTGATCCCAGATCGTGCGCCCGTCGAAGTACAGCGAGACCGTGTTCAATCCGACCCAGAGCCAGATATTTGCGTTGGTCGATCCCATTGGGAAGCTGGAGGTGTCGTACAGGTCGCCATAGACATAGTACCAACCCGCTTGCGCGGCGTATACTTGGACATCGACCTCTAGCCAGTCGTAGTACCCGTTGGCACTCGTATCCAGTCCAAGGTCGCTGTGCGGAGGTGCGAATTGCGCCGGCGGCTCGAACCAAGTCCACAGGTATGAGACATAGTGGGTGTCAGTGTCGAGCACATAGCCGAAATCATCATAGAGCACGAGGTTCACATGATCCGGACTGCCTCCCCAGACGTATCCGAAGTACCAGATGTTGACGCCGTTGAATCTCAGGTCCACCGTGTCGAGCCCAGCGGTCAGATAGACATAGTTGCTCGTCATGTCGATCATGCTCGGCCAGGCATCGTAGAGATAGCCCCAGACGGTGTACCATCCGTCGGTCTGGACGTCGACCTGGACGCTGATTACGAGGTTGTCATACTGTCCGTTGCCGTTCAGGTCCTCGCCGTAGTCGCTGTGCGGAGGCGCTAGAAGCGCCGGCGGCTCGAAGCTTGTCCACGAGTATCCGACATAGTGCAAGTCGGAATCGAGGAATGCGCCGTACCAGCCGTCGTAGAGGTACAGGTCGACCTCCCACGGGTCATTTCCAGTCCAGTACCTTCCGTTGTCATAGATATCACGGCCATCGAAAGCCAAGTCGACGGTGTTCATTCCAACGGTCAGATAGACGTAGTTTTCGGCCCAGCAGATATAGTTGAACCCGGTGTCGTACAGGTCGCCATAGACAGTGTACCAGCCGTCGTAAGTCGCATAGACCTGGGTCTGGACCACGAGCTCGTCGTAGAACCCGTTCCCATTCGTGTCAGATCCGTAGTCGCTGTGCGGAGGCGCGAGGTACGTGTGCTCGAACTGCATGTGGTTGTACGAGCTCGTGAACGCCTGACCATTGAACAGATAGCTTCCAAAGTCGTCATAGTAAAACACATCGACGTTGAACGACCCATCGAAGCCGTAGTTGTAGATCGTCACGCCATCGAAGTACAGATAGACGGACTGCCACCCAAGATTGAGGTACACGAACGTCGAGTCGGTCGTGATGGAGTTCCAGGTCGAGTCGCAGAGCGTTGCGTCAATGGTGTACCATCCGGCGTAGCCTACGGGTAGGTCTATCTGTACGACGAAATCGTCGTACAGTCCGTTCCCGTTCGTGTCCGATCCATAATCCGAGTACGTTATGTCCCACGGCATTCCGATCGGAGACTCGAAGTCCCACCAGCTGTAAGTCGATGGCGACGAGTCGAACATATCGGTGTCGATCAGATTGGCCGAGTTGTCATACAGGTAGAGATCGACATAGAGCGGTTCGTTGCCGAAATTCTCCATCCAGAGGTTCCAGCCGTCGTACCTCAAGGTGACCGTCTGTATGCCTGCGTTCAGGTATACGACGACCATGTCCGACATCGCATAACCGTCTGTAACGGTCCATAGTTCTCCCTGGACTGAATACCAGTCAGGAACCAGGACATTGACTTCCACCTCGAGGATGTAGTACTCGTACAGGCCATTGGCGTCGGAATCGACCCCATAGCCGCTGTGCGGCGGTGCGAACGATGCCGGCGGCTCGAACTCGGCCCATAGGTATGAGACATAATGGGTGTCCGTGTCGAGCAAATAGGGGCCAGCCCAGTCATAGAGTCCGATATCGACATGATCGGGGCTGCCTCCCCAGACATAACCGAAGTCGTATATCGTGCGCCCGTCGAAAGTCAGTGAGACAGTCTGGATCCCTGCTGTCAGATAGAACCAGTTACCATAGTAATCTATCATGCTCGGCCAGGCATCGTAGAGATAGCCTTCGACGAAGTACCATGCGTCCGACTGGACGTTGACCTGGACGTCTACCACGAGCCAATCGTAGTACCCGTTCCCATTCGTGTCAGATCCGTAGTCGCTGTGCGGCGGGTCGAGCAGAGCCGGTGGCTCGAACTCGGTCCACGAATGCGACGTGTAGTAGACATCCGTATCGAGCATCGCGCCGTACCAGCCGTCGTAGAGGTACAGGTCGACCTCCCACGGGTCGGCTGCCATCCATCTCCCGTCGTCACAGATCGCGCGGCCGCTGAAGACCAGATCGACCGTCCGCAATCCAACGGTCAGATAGACGTAGTTTTCGGCCCAGCAGATATAGTTGAACCCGGTGTCGTACAGGTCGCCATAGACAGTGTACCAGCCGTCGTAGGTGACATTGATGTCAACCTGAACGACGAGCCAATCGTAGTACCCGTTGGCATTCGTGTCCGACCCGTAGTCGCTGTGCGGCGGTGCGAAGTACGTGTGCTCGAACTGCATGTGGGTGTATGAGCCGGTGCTCGGCCAGGATGAGCTCACCGTATTGCCGAAATCGTCCACGAGCTGATAGGCGAGGTTGAACGCGCCATCATAACCGTAGTCATATATCATAAGGCCATCCCACTGGAAGCTTACTATCTGGTCACCAGCGACGAGCGCTATCGTCGTCGAGTCGCTGGCGATAGTAGTCCAACTTCCATCGCACAGGGTCACAACGACCGTGTACAATCCAGGATAGTTCACCCCAATATCAATGTCCGTGACGAGCCAGTCGTACAGTCCGTTCCCGTTCGTGTCCGATCCATAATCGGAGAACACGCTGAAAGTGGCGGGTCCTTCGAAGTCCCACCAGGAATACATCTGCGGTGAGGAGTCGAACGTATCGGTATCGATCAGGTTGCTCCAGTCATCATAGAGGTAGAGATCGGCGTAGAGCGGTTCGGCGCTAGCCCAGCCGGCCCATATGTAGAGCCCATTGAACATCAGAGTGACCGTCTGCGTCCCCGCGTTCAGGTAGGTGTAGACGGAATTCGAGGTCAAAGGCCCATCCGTCGCGTCCCAAAGAGTACCAGACACGGTGTAGCTGCCTGCGACAAGAACGTTGACAACGACATCGAGGGCGTAGTATTCGTAATAGCCATCGAGGTCGGAATCGATCCCATAGCCGGTGTGCGGCGGGTCGAAAGTCGCGGCTGGTTCGAACCAAGTCCACGAGTATGCGACGAAGTGAGTGTCCGTGTCGATTTGGTTGGTCCAATCGTCAAAGAGATACAGATCAACATACGACGGATCAAATCCGGTCCCGTATCGGCCGTTGCTCCAGATCGTGTTGCCGTCGAATCTCAGTTCCACTGTCTGAAGGCCGGTACCGAGCCAGAGGTAGTCCATATCTGAGGTGAGATATGTCCCGATGCCATCGTAGAGGTCACCGATAACATAGTACCATCCGGCATAGTTGACGGCGACATCGACATCGACCACGAGCTCGTCGTAGTACCCGTTGGCGTTCGTGTCGTCGCCATAATCGCTATGCGGCGGAGCGAATTCGGCTGGCGGGTCGAATTGCCACGGGAAGTAGAAAGTACCGAGCGAATCGGAGTCGAGGTAGTCCCCCACGCCATTGCGCAGGGTCAGGTCGACGTACCAGGGCCATCCTCCATACCAGTAGTTGAAGTACCATATGTCGTATCCGCTGAACATCAGCGAAACCGTCTGAGGTCCGGCATTCAGCCAGAGCATGTCGCTCGCAGCGGTTATTACCCAACCATACCAGTCGTCATAGAGGAGGCCTGACACTTCATAAGTGCCGGCGACTGTGACATCGACATTCACGTCGACGACGAGCCACTCGTACAATCCGTTCGCATTCGTGTCCTGCCCATGATGGGTATGCCCGGGCGCGAAGTCGGCCGGGTGCTCGAACTCCCAATAGGCGTATCCAGCGGTCCAATAAGTGTCGGTATCGATCAGGTTGCTCCAGTCATCCCAGAGTTCCAGGTCGACCTCGTACGGACCGTCGACATAGTTCATGCAGATCGGCGATCCAGGGAATGAAATCGTGACCGTGCTGTAGCCCGCTCCAAGGAACACATATTGAGAGTCTGAGCCGAGGAATGTGGAGTACCCGTCGTATAGGTATCCGTCGACATCGTACCAGCCCGCAGTCGTCACGTACACTCCGACGTCGACGTTGAGGGAGTTGTACTCACCGTCTGCGTCCGTGTCAACGCCGTAGTCGCTGTGCGGCGGTGCGAGCATGGCCGGCGGCTCGAACTCCGTCCACGAATACGAGGCGTAATGCGTGTCCGTGTCGAGCAGGTCTCCGTAATCGTCCCATAGCTGAAGGAACACATGATCCGGACTGCCTCCCCAGACATAACCGAACCACCAGATGTTGAGGCCGTCGAACCTCAGCTCCACTGTGTTGAGCCCAGCGGTCAGGTAGGTGTAGGTGTCCGTCATGCCGATCATGCTCGGGAAAGCGTCGTACAGGTAGCCCCAGACGTCGTACCATCCGTCGGTCTGGACTTCGACCGGGACGCTGATGACGAGGTTGTCATACTGCCCGTTGCCGTTCAAGTCCTCGCCGTAGTCGCCATAGGGCGGCGCCAGTAGCGCCGGCGGCTCGAACTCGCTCCATAGATGCGCACTTACGAAGTGCACGCCAGAATCGAGGACATCCAAGAAATTGTCATATAATATAAGATTGACATGATCTGGACTGCCACCCCAAACGTTGCCAAAGTCCCATATCGTGCGGCCGTTGAAAGACAGTGAGACAGTCTGAACTCCTGCTGTCAAATAGGCCCAGACGCCAGTGTTATCTATCAAGCTCGGCCAGGCATCGTATAGATAGCCATCGACGTAGTACCATCCATCCGTCACCACATTGACCTGGACGTCGACAGTGAGGAGATCGTAGTAGCCGTTGCCATTCGTGTCACTGACGGAGTCGCTGTGCGGAGGCGCCAGAAGCGCCGGCGGCTCGAACCACTGCCAAATGTACGGGCTCACCGAATAGACATCCGTGTCAATCAGGTTCGAAGAACCGTCATTGAGGTAGAGATCGACATAGCCTGGATTGCCTCCAGTCCAATACATCCCGACGTCCCAGATCGCGCGGCCGCTGAAAGTAAGATCGAATATGTTGATGCCAGCGGTCAAGTAGAGGTAGGAGCTGTCCGAATCGATGTACCAGCCGAATTGGTCGTAGAGATCTCCCCCGACGGTGTACCAGCCGTTATAGATGACATCAACCTCGACTTGCACGGTCAGCAGGTCATAGTACCCGTTGGCATTCGTGTCCGACCCGTAGTCGCTGTGCGGCGGGGCGAATTCAGCAGGCGGATCGAAGTCGGTCCACGCGTAGGACACGAAGTGCGTGTCCGAATCAAGGGTCGCGCCATAGGATCCCTCGTACAGGTAGAGGTCCACATAGCCTATGTCGTTGCCGTAGTAGAGGCCGATATAATAGATGGAATAGCTATCGAAGAATAGCATCACTGTCTGTGGGCCAGCGGTCAGGTATAGATACTGATAGTCCCAGGTGACCCAGTTGGAGAGATCATCATAGAGTTCCCCATCGATTGTGTACCAGCCATCCGTCGTAATCTGTACTTGGACACTGACGACTAGCTGATCATAGTACCCGTTGGCGTTCAGGTCTTCGCCGTAGTCGCTGTGCGGCGGCGCGAAGTACGAGTGCTCGAATTGATAGTGGCTGTATGCGGCCGTGGCGAGGCTGTCGCTGCCCATGTAGTTGTAATCGACGTCAAACAGCCAGGTGTGCAGATTATAAGGTCCATCAAAGCCCGAATTGAATATCGTGAGGCCATCGAAAAACAGCGAGACCACATTCACGCCGATACCCAGCAAAACGGTGGTCGAATCTGACACGATTAATGTGCTGTCTGCGCTGTCCCATACTTCTCCATTTATCGTGTACCAGCCGGGAGCGCTGACCTGAACGGTAAGATCTTCGACCAGAGAGTCGAAGAAGCTGTTGCCGTTCGTATCGATCCCGACCTCAGACGAACCTGTCATCCAAGCGGGAGATTCGAATTCCCACCAGCTGTAAGTCGACGAGGATGGGTATGCCAAGTCCTGATCTAGGAGATCTCCATAATCGTCGTAGAGATACAGGTCGACCATTAATGGCTCGGCGGTGAACCAGGCCCACCACCAGAACGGATAGCCGCTGAACTGCAGCTCGACCGTCTGGATGCCGGCGGTGAGATACGCGTTTTGATCATCGGATTCGATATATCCGTCTGTCATCGTCCAGAGGTCTCCGACCACGGTGTACCAACCGTCCGTCAAGACTTCCACTGAAACCTCTAGTACGTAGTACTCATAGGATCCGTCTCCGTCGTAGTCGGTTACGTAATTGAAGTGCGGCGGTGCGAGGATCGTGTGCTCGAACTCGAGCCATGAATACGCAGCGGTGAAGTGCACGCCCGTGTCCTGAGTGATTGCGGAGGAATCCTGGCTGAGCACTAGATCAACGGCGTATGGTCCGTCCAGCATCGAATCGGATATTGCCAATCCATCGAAGGTCAGCGTGACAGTGTTGATCCCGCTCGGAAGCAGGACATCGCTGAGAGCCGAATCGATCCACATTGGTCCGGAAAAGAGATCCCCGGTCACTGTGTACCAGCCGGCCTGATCGATGTCGACTTGCACATCCACGACCAACGAGTTGTAGAGGCCATCTGCATCCGTGTCGACGCCATAGTCGGTGTGCGGCGGTGCGAACATGGCATGCTCGAAGTCCGTGTGGACGTACGACGTCGAGGTCCAAGCGGCCTGGTTTTCAAGGTAGATTGAACCGAAGAACAAATCCACCATGAAAATGTACTGGGAGTCCAATCCGTAGTTGAAGATAGTCTGACCGGTGAATTCTATGTCGACATAATTGGTGCCAGAGATGAGGGCGCCGGTCCACGTAATGTATTCTATTTGATTCCAAGAGCCGTCGTAGAGCCATCCATCAAGCTCGTATGATCCTGCCGTCGTTACTTCCACAGGGACGGTGACGATCAGATTGTTGAACAATCCGTCGGCGTCCGTGTCAAGTCCGAAGTCAACAAAAGGCCAACCGAGGGACGCGGGTGCTTCGAAATCAGATGCGAGATATGGCCCGGTCACATATGTATCCGAGTCCACAAGATTCCACCAGTTGTCCCAGAGATACAGATCGACCGTGTACGGTCCATCCACGCCGGAGTCAGATATTACGCCGCCAGAGAACCATAATTCGACGATCTGCGGCCCTGCGCTCAGGAAGGTGTAGTTGTCGAGCCATGTGACGAATTCAAGCAGTGCCTGCACATCGTACCAACCGGCTGTCACGACGTCTACGGGGACTTGGACGACCAGGAACTCGTAGATCCCGTTGCTGTCGCCGTCGGTGACATAATCGCCATAGGGCGGGTCAAACAGTGCCGGCGGCTCGAACGCTGTCCAAGAGTATCCGAGGTAGTGTGTGCCTGTATCGAGCAGGTTCGACCAATCATCGTACAGATAGAGATTGACGAACCACGGGTCGTTTCCGGTACCATACATCCCCTGGTCCCAGATCGTGCGCCCGTCGAAAGACAGCGTGACGGTCTGCGAGCCGGCGTTCAGCCAGAGATAATTGTCGTCCCAGGTGGTACCCCAGGAGCCCGTATCGTAAAGATCGCCGTACAAATAGTACATACCAGCGGTGTCAACGTCGACTTGAACATCGACGACGAGCGCGTCGTAGTACCCGTTGCCGTTCGTGTCCGACCCGTAGTCGCTGTGCGGCGGCGCGAGCGATGCCGGCGGCTCGAACAAAGTCCAAGAGTGCAAGTTAAAGTAGGCGTCAAATTCCAAGGACCTTGCATAATAGCCCTGGTAAAGGTATAGATCGACCTCCCACGGATTGCCACCGGTAGGTCCGTACGCACCATTGTTCCAGATGGCATGACCGTCGAAGTACAGCTCGACCGTCTGCAACCCGGGAGCAAGGAAGAGGTAGTTCTCGGCCCAGCCGATGTAGGAGATAGAATCGTCATAGAGCTCTCCATACACGGTGTAGAAATCGCCAGCGACGACGTTCACATTGACGTCGACCACGAGCCAATCCGCATATCCGTCGCCGTCAGTGTCGCTGAGCCAATCGCTGTGCGGGGGTGCCAACAGCGCGTCAGGCTCGAAATCTGAATAGAGATAAGACAGGGAATGAATGTCGGTCTCGATGATGTTCGCTAGATTGTCATAAAGAGTCAGATCTATCTCAGACGGATTCTGTCCGGAACCGTAGAATCCGTTCTGCCAGAGAAGATTGCCGTCATACGATAGCGTGACGGTCTGAGGGCCGGCATTGAGATACAGATAGTTGTCGTCGAAAGTGACGTAGTTGAAACCAGTATCGTAAAGGTCTCCCCAGATGTCGTACCAGCCCGCAGTCTGTACATTGACATTCACGTCGACATAGAGCCAATCGTAGTACCCGTTGGCATTCGTGTCAGATCCGTAGTCGCTGTGCGGCGGGGCTAGGTTCGCGGGGGGTTCGAACGTTGCCCAGGAATATGCTACGAAGTGATTGTCAGTTGCTCGGAATGTGGCTCCTTCCCAGAGGTCGAGGGTAATCTCCCAGGGATTCAAACCAGTGTCATACATTCCTTGGTTCCAAATGTCACGTCCGCTGAGGTACAGTGTGATAGTATGGGGGCCAGCGATCAAAAACATATTTCCAGAAGTTGTTTGAGTTATGAAATTCAAACCGGTGTCCCATAACATCGCATCCACGTGGTAGACAGCGGCGGCATCAATGGTGACTTGCGCGTCTATGGCGAGCCAGTCATCGTACCCGTTGGCATTCGTGTCCGATCCGTGGTCGCTGTGCGGCGGTGAAAAGACCGCTCCCGGTCCAGCGCTCACGAACGGCGCGATGACCACAAAGGCGGATCCGACCATGATCAACGCGAGGACAACTGCTAGCAGTCTTATGCCAGCTCGTCTCAATTTCACACTTGCATTATCTCCGACTAAACCGTCCTGGTTTTCGTTGATACTCTCAGCCCCCGAATTTCCCAAGAACGAACCCACCAAGAATCCAAAGTGGTCAGGTCACAATTCTCGAGGGGAGAGCGATTATATTCCTCCTATTTAAGAAATGTTTTCGCTTTTGATAATGCAGACTATCTGGAATAACGGACGCTGTTCCTGACAACCAGTTGACCGACACAACACCATCGTGCAACCCTTCGGAGGGCATGGATTCGAAAATCTTCCGAAGGAAGAATATCGGAAAGGGAAGCGCGAGGAGGGGGATTTGAACCCCCGAGCTCAAAGAGCACTGGATGTTTGCGCTCCGTTCGATCGACGAACGAAGATAGCAATCCAGCGCCTTACCGGGCTGGGCCATCCCCGCATTTCTGCCAGTACCCAGTTATCAGCTATTCTTTCAAATAGATTTTGGTCGGAGCGAGCGGACGGACGTGATTGCATCACTCAAACGCTCCTCAGAATCGTCTCGGGGAAAAGTCTTTATCTCACGGGCTCCAACGTATGACTTAGATGCATCTGCCAACATGCCGAATCCACTGCGTTTCAGATACGAAACGCATTTATACGGAATCGGCTTTAGTGGGTGCGCCCAAAAGGCGAGCAGTGCGTAATGGCGACGATTGGGATTAGGGGCGTTTGCCCTGTCATGAACAATCAATTTCCTGCACTGCGGACAATGTGGAGGATCAAGATCTCCGACTTAGTTTCGTGATCTCTTGATTCTGACGCTCGATGATGTTCGCAATGGTTCTTGTGCAAGCGCGAGCGATCGCG
>Ga0315276_10000899_pt1 | contig 26286 bp, 21 predicted proteins | sample YL17G05_0_MG_FD_204542 | JGI IMG/M metagenome (GOLD analysis project Ga0315276, IMG submission 204542) | Sediment microbial communities from Yellowstone Lake, YNP, Wyoming, USA - YL17G05_0 | ecosystem: Environmental > Aquatic > Freshwater > Lake > Sediment | place: USA: Wyoming | collected... | reverse complement strand
TACCACCTGCTCGGCGGCGAGCGCATCACCACGCTCTGCGCCGCACCGACGGTGCTCATCAATATCGCGAACGCACCAGACCAGTTGCGCACGACGGCGCCGCGGGGCGTCCGCGTCCTGACCGCCGGGGCGGCGCCGGCCGCGCACACCATCGAGCGCGTCGAGCAGGAGCTCGGCTGGACCATCACCCAGGTCTACGGGCTCACCGAGACGGCGCCGTTCATCAGCATCTGCGAGCCGCGCCTGGAACACGCCGCGCTCTCCCTCGCCGAGCGGGCGCGGATCAAGGCGCGGCAGGGCGTCGAGCTGATCACCTCCGGCGAACTGCGGGTGGTGAACGAGCAGGGTGAGGAGGTGCCGCGCGACGGCGCCACCATCGGCGAGATCGTGGCCCGCGGCAACGTGGTGATGGAAGGCTACTACCGCGATCCCGAGGCCACGGCGCGCGCCTTCCTGGGCGGATGGTTCCACTCGGGCGATGCCGCGGTGGTCCACCCGGACGGCTACGTGGAGATCCGGGACCGGTTGAAGGACGTGATCATCAGCGGGGGCGAGAACATCTCCTCGATCGAGGTCGAGGGCGTGCTGCTCCGCCATCCGTCGGTGCAGGAGGTGGCGGTGGTCGGGCTGCCGCACGAGAAGTGGGGGGAGGCGCCCCACGCGTTCGTGGTGCTCAAGCCCGGGGCGACGCTCGCCGAGGCCGAGTTGCGGGGGTTCGCCCGCGAGCGGCTGGCCGGCTTCAAGGTGCCCAAGGGAATGACTGTCGTCACGGAGCTCCCGAAGACGGCCACCGGGAAGATCCAGAAGTACGTCCTGCGCGGCGGGCGCGGCGCCGTCGCCGCGCAGTGAGGCGCTGAATCGGGAGGAGCCACATGGTCGAAATCAGTTTCCAAGGGGATCGGATCCGGCTCGAGGTGCAGGGCCTGGACAAGCTCTGGGCCTTGAAGAGCCAACTCGAGTTCCCTCTGGCCCACGTCAGCAGCGTGCGGAAGGATGCCGAGCCGGCGCGCGGCTGGTGGCACGGTTTCCGGCTGCCAGGCACGAGCATTCCGGGAGTGCTGACGGCCGGCACGTTCTACCAGCACGAGGGCGCCATCTTCTACGACGTCCACGACCCCGAGCAGACGATCGTGTTCGAACTCGAACACGAGCACTATCGTCGACTGGTGGTGGAGGTAGAACACCCCGCAGCCACCGTTGCCCGCGTCAACCAGGCGCTGGCCAAGCGCCGGAAATAGGTGAGGCCGGGCAGCCCATGGCCTGGACTGCCCGTTGAAGACCTCTCTCGCTACGGCTTGACCGGCGCGTCGCTGCCCATGTCCCGAAGCAGCCGCCAGACGCCGTCGGCATCCTTCCGCCAGAGCACGACATACCGGCCGGCCGAGGTTCGAGGCTTGCCATCCGACTTGGCGGTACCCGTCGAACTGTAGTGGCCGACTTCAAACACGTAATCGGTGCCCGCCGGAATCACTTCTTCGGTGATGTCCTCGCGTGCCGTGAAGGTGGTCGAGTCGAACTGGGTCTGATTGTCCTTCGCGATCGCGTCGCGGCCACGTCGCCAGTCGCCGGTCGCCGGGATCGAGGCGGCATCCTCGGCATAAAGTGCCGCGATGCCTGCGGCGTTGGCGGCCAGATACGCCGCCGACCAGCCCTTCTCACGAGCCTGGATGGCGTCCTTCAGGGCGGCAACGTCCACCGGCGCCGCTGTGGGGGCTGCCGGGGCGCAGGCGGCAAGCGCCAGCAATAACAGGGTGGACGGCAAGAGCCGTGGCGTGAACATGGGCGCTCCTTTGGGTGGTAGCAGGCCAGGGAGGTCCCGGCCCGTCCGTGATTGTAGCCCCTGAAGCGGTCACCGCAAGGGCTACCCGACCCCGGTCGTCTGGCACCACCGGCCGCCGGGCCGCATCTTTGGGGGTCACATGACCTCGAGGACAAATGCAGATCGTCCGAACGCCTGACGAACGGTTCCTGAACCTGCCGGGATTCCCGTTCGCTCAGCACTACCTGGAAGACCTGCCCGGTCTCGAGAGGGTTCGCGTTCACTATCTGGACGAGGGGCCGGCGAATGCCGCCGTGACCTGGTTGTGCCTGCATGGACAACCCACCTGGAGCTACCTCTATCGGAAGATGATCCCCGTCTTCCTCAAGGCAGGGCATCGTGTGGTGGCGCCCGATTTCGTCGGCTTCGGCCGATCCGACAAGCCCACCGACGAGTCGGTCTACAGCTTCGAGTTTCATCGCGCCATGCTGCTGGCGCTGATCGATCGGCTAGACCTCGAGAACATCCGGCTGGTCTGCCAGGACTGGGGCGGACTGCTTGGCCTGACGCTGCCGATGAGCCGACCTGATCGCTTCTGCGCGCTGCTGGTGATGAACACCGCACTGGGAACGGGTGACGTTCCCTTGAGCGAGGGTTTCCTGGCCTGGCGGGACTACGTCAGGAAACGCCCTGATTTCGACGTGGCCGACCTGATGTCGCGGAGCACGCCGGGGCTCAGCCCAGCCGAAGCGGCGGCCTATGCGGCGCCGTTTCCGGTTGCCAGCTACAAGGCCGGCGTCCGGCGGTTCCCGGAGCTGGTTCCTCACCATCCAGATGCACCCGGGGCCGCCCTGTCGCGACAGGCGCGCACCTGGTGGAAAGAGGAATGGCAGGGGAAGAGTCTGATGGCCATCGGCATGACTGATCCGGTGCTCGGGCCGCCGGTGATGCGACACCTGCACAGGATCATTCGGAACTGCCCTGCCCCGATCGAAGTGCCGGAGGCCGGTCATTTCGTGCAGGAATGGGGAGAAGCGATCGCAGAACGGGCGGTGGTCGAGCTTGACTGACTTCGGCACGTGGGACGCTAACCCCGAGGACTCCGACCTCGCCGCCGGCTTCGAGATCACAGCCGAGTTCGAGCGCTTCGCCCAGCGGAACGACGTCTACCGGCGCTCGTTCTGGGATCCACTGATCCGGAACGAGAAGACCGACCGCTTCTACAAGACCTACCGCGAACCCCTGGCCAACTTCCGGAAGACCGACGGGTTCACGCAGCGCGACTACGCCCTCCGGAACGCGGCCTGGCACGTCAGCGACCTCTTCACCGAAGCCCGGCGGAGCGACGACCGCCGCGAGGGATTCTCCGACCCCTATACCCAGCAGCTGCCACCGGCGGCGGAACGGGCGGCGTTCGACTCGCCCGAGGCCGCGGCCCGCGAGATCAAGCGGGTGGCGATGGCCTTCGGCGCCGGCGACGTGGGGATCACCGCCCGCGACGAACGCTGGATGTACACCGCCAAGATGAGCGACCTGAGCGGCGTCGAACGCCCCGTGGACATCGACGAGTCGCTCCGCCAGGTGATCGTGATCGTGATGCCGATGGACCGCGCCCTGCTCAGCACCGTCCCGTCGGCGCTGTCGGGTGCGGCCACGGGGCTCGGGTACTCCCACGACACCATGACCCTGCTCTCCCTCACCCAGTACATCCGCAACCTGGGCTACCAGGCCGTCGCCAGCGCCAACGATTCCGCCCTCGCCGTGCCGCTGGCCATCAAGGCCGGGCTCGGCGAGTACGGCCGGCTGGGGTTGCTGATCACCACGCGCTTCGGGCCGCGGGTGCGGCTGGGGAAGATCTTCACCGACCTCCCGCTGGCGCACGACCGGCCGCGGACGTTCGGGGTGAAGGCCTTCTGCGATCAATGCCGAGAATGCGTCAACGCCTGTCCGGTGAAGGCCATCCCCAACGGGGTGCCGGGACCGCCGCCGCCGGGGCCCTCGTATCTGCGCGGGGTCATCAAGTGGACGGTGGATGCGGAGAAGTGCTTCGGGTTCTGGACCCAGCAGAACAGCGACTGTTCGATCTGTATCCGGGTCTGTCCCTACAACCGGGACTACGACAAGCCGTTCTCACGACTTTGGCTCTGGCTGGCCGGAACGCGCTGGCGGCTGGTGGCGCTCTGGCTGCACCGGAAGCTGGGCCAGGGACAGCGCCTCACGCCGGCCAAGTGGTGGGCTGGAGGGCCCTGACCTACCCCGCTCATAGCTGAACGAATGATGCTTAAGTCATTTGATGGCAACGTACTGACGCTATGATGTCGTTATAGTGTCTTCATGATGTCGCTACGGCGTCCCGGGCGGCCAATCGTCTCTACCTGATCGCCTCCGTCAACGGGTGCCCATCCAGTCGCTCGGTGGGCGTGACCCCGAGAATCCTGGCCAACGTGGCCGCAATGTCTACCGTCCGGGCGAAGGTCTGGTATTGGCCGGGCTTGAACGGAGGACCGTAGAACACGATCGGCACGTGCGCGTCGTAATTGTGTGGTGAACCGTGCGTGGCCGGGATGGGGTAATTGGGGATGTTCCCCTCTTTCAGGGTGACGACCGCGGCGGGAAGCATGTCGTCGGGGAACATGTGGAGCCACCGGCGGGCGATATAGTCCCTGGCGGTGTCGGCCTTGGCCAGATCACTGAACCGGTCGGCCCGCAGCACCCCAGTGATCTTCCCGGCCTCAGCGATGAACGCCCTGGTCACCTGATCGGCGTTGACGTTGGTTCCCGCCCGGACCCGGTCGAGGAAGAAGGCCCCGCTCTCGAAATCGATTGCCGCCGTGTCCCCGCTGGCCTGGGCGATCACCCCTTTTGCCGCCGCGATCGCCGGGCCGATGTCGACCCGAAGGGATCCATGCAGCTCGGGGATGAATCCGACGCCGTGGTCGGCGGTCAGGGCAAAGACGATCCGGGCCGAATCACGCAGCGTGTAGAGGGTGTCGATGAAGGCGCCCAGCACCCGGTCGAGGCGAACGATCTGGTCGTGCTGCTCGCGGGACTCGGGCCCGAAGAAGTGGCCGACATAGTCGGTGGCAGAAAACGAAACGGCCAGCACGTCCGTGGTGGGGCCGCGACCAAGGTCCATCCGGCGTAGCCCCTCCAAGGCGACCGCCGCCGTGAGTTCGTCCATGAACGGCGTATACCGGATCTGTACCGTGGCGGCAGCCGAATCGGCGGAGATGCGGTGCGGGAAGGTGAAGTCCCGCCCGCCCGCTTCGGCCGGCACGCTGTCCGGCTCGCTGTAGGCGCTGGCGTTGAGGAGGGTACGCCACTCCGTGCCGGCGAGCTTCTGGGGAAGGCCACGGGCGTTGAAGTCGCGGAGCCACGTCGGGAGCGTGTCGGCGTAGTAGGTGCTGGTGGTGAAGGTCCCGTTGTTGGCGTACCAGAAGACCTGCTGCTTCGACCGCCCGATCGGGAGGATCGCCGCCCGGTCCTTCGCCGAGACGGACAGGGCCCTGGTCCTGGGGTCGGCGGAGGTCAGCCAGTCGGTGAGCGTGGTGCCCCGGAAGCGAAAGGGTGATGCGCCCAGGTCCTTTGCCCCGACCAACGGCGAGGCGGGGTCGTTGACCCCCACCAGGTTGCGGGTGATGCCGGTGCTTCGGGGGAACCGGCCGGACATCGTGCTGGCGTGTCCCGGGGCGGTTTCGGTGATCGCGTGATCCTGATACCCGTCCACGAACGAGGCGCCGCCGCCCATCAGGCGAGCGAGTCCGCCGTGCAACTGCGACCGGAACCGATCGAAGTAGTCGGGTCGCAGCTGATCAACCGTTATGAACACCACCAGGGTCGGCTTGGGCCCCGACTGGGGGGCAGGCGGCTTTGCCGTGCTGGGTGCCGAACAGGCGGCGGTCCCGGCGAGGATCACGGCCGCAACACGGGCTGACCAGGGCGAGTGGCGTGGGGCGAGCATCGGAGTTCCTGACGGAATGGGTCTGCTTGAACCTAGCGGCTCACGGACACACCGGGGAACTGGGCGCGATCAGGGCGGCTCCACCACGATCTCCGCGGGGATGCGGAGGGCCGGGAGCCCCAGCCATATTTACGCAGGTTCTCGACGCCCTTTTCGCGTTCACCCTGGAGTTCCCTGTATGCGTCACGCCCTGTCACTCCTCCTCGTTACGACCGCCGTCGCCGGTTGCGGTCCGAAGGCCCCGACACCCGACACCAAGGCGCCGGCCGCGTCGCCCGCCGCGGCGCCCGCGGCCGGCGATGCCCTGACTGGCCCGGTGCTCGAGCAGCTGCCCGCCTCTCCGTACGTCTACATCCGCATCAAGACGTCCGGGGGCGATGTCTGGGCCGCCGTTCCTGAGGCCAAGCTGGAGATCGGGACCGTCGTGACGGTGGTCAGCCCGATGCTGATGACCAAGTTCGAATCCACCTCGCTGAAGCGCACCTTCGAAGAGGTCTACTTCGGGACGTTGGCAGCGGCGGGCGCTGCCACGATCGGCGCCGCCAATCCCCACGCTGGCGTGCCACAGTCGGCGGCGCCCGTGGTGGTGGGTAAGGTGGAGAAGGCCACTGGGGCAGACGCCCGGACAGTCGCCGAGCTCTGGGCTCAGAAGGCCCGCCTGGAAGGCAAGGCCGTCACCATCCGCGGGGTGGTGGTCAAGGTCAACGACGGGGTCATGGGCAAGAACTGGATCCACCTCCAGGACGGCAGCGGCGACGCCAAGCAGGGTACCAACGACATCACCGTGACTTCAATGGATCGAGCGGCGAAGGGCGAGACCGTCACCATCACGGGCACCGTTCACACCAACCGCGACTTTGGTTCCGGCTACAGCTACCCGGTCATGGTCGAGGACGCGAAGATCGTCAGGACGCAGGGATCGTAACGGCGCCACTCGTTCACGGAGGACACATGGATCTGCTATTCCTCTCGGCCCGGGTTCTCCACGTCGTCCTGGGGGTCTTCTGGGCCGGCGCGCTCGTCTTCAATGCGGCCTTCCTGCTCCCCGCCATCCGCGACGCCGGTCCGGACGGCGCCAAGGTGGCGGCCGGGCTGCTGCGCCGCCATTTCCTCGACATCATGCCGATCGTGGCGCTCGGGACGGTGCTGTCCGGTTTGTATCTCTACTGGCGGGTGTCGGGAGGCTTCGCGCCGGAGTACATGGGATCGGGGCCCGGGATCGTGTACGGGGCCGGCTTGGTTGCCGCCCTGACGGCCCTGGCGTTGGGCGTCGGCATCCTGCGGCCGGCGATGCTCCGGGCGGTGGCACTGACCCAATCGGCGGCCGGCCTGGCGGCCAAGGAGGCCGAACAGGCGCTGACCACAGCCCAGGCGTTGCGCGCCCGGGCCGGCACGGTCGCCCGCGCGATCGCCTGGTTGCTCGGCGCGGCCGCGGTCGCGATGTCCCTCGCGCGGTACGCGTGATGCGCTGCATGCTGTGTGTGTGCCTCCTGTCCAGTCTGGCGTGTGCGCGGCCCGCTGCCGGTCCAGCACCTTCGCGCTTCCTCTATGTCTGGGCGGGTGACAAGGACGAGCAGGATTCCGATTTCCTCGCCGTCGTCGATATCGGACCGGCCAGCCCGACATACGGCCAGGTCGTCACGACCGAACCCGTGGGGATGACGGGTACCCTACCTCATCATCTGGAGTATCAGCTCCCAGATTCGACCCAGCTCCTGTTCGCCAACGGGCACCATCACGAGCAGATCTTTCTTTTCAACACCGTCGACGCCGCGCATCCGCGCCTGGTGCGGCAACTGCCGCCTTTCGCTCCCTATCGATTTCCGCACGACATGGTCCGCCTGCCCAACGGCCACGTGCTCATCGGCTTCCTTCGGAGCGACGGCCCGAGCCCGCTCGCTGGTGACTCGACCTCACCAGGCGGCCACGGTGGCATCGCCGAGGTCGACTCGTCGGGTGCCTTGCTGGGCTCGGCCAGTGCGGCCGATTCATCCGTCACCGTGCCGATCCGCCCCTACTCCTTCGCCGTCCTGCCTGCCATCGATCGCGTGCTGATGACCAGTGCCCTCATGATGGAGGACACCAGCGCCGATGTCATCCAGATGTGGCGCCTGTCTGACCTGACGTTGCTGGGCACCACCCCGGTGCCTGCGGCGGCGCTGGCCGACGGCACACCGCTGCCGCACGGACACCAGCTGCCCTTCGAGCCCCGTGTGATGCCAGATGGGTCGATCCTCTTCAACGCCTACGGATGCGGCCTCTATCGCGTGACGGCCCTGGAGCAGGCCCATCCCGTGGTCACCAACGTGTATTCGTTCGAGGTACCCCCGGAGCGTCTCGGCTCATGCGGCATTCCCCTGGTCGTGGGGCACTACTGGCTGATGGCCGTCGGCGCCGTGCACATGGTCGTTGCACTCGACGTGCGTGATCCCGCCCATCCCGTCGAAGTCTCGCGACTGGTCGCGGACTCCGTGTTCAGGCCCCACTGGCTCGCCAAGGACCCCCGCTCGGATCGCTTCATCGTCGGGGCGGAGAATGGTGGCGAGAATCGCATGCTGATGGCGCGAGTGGACTCTACCACGGGCCACCTGTCCTGGGATCAGAGCCTGAAGGCGCTGGATGGACAGCTCGGCATCACCTTCCAGCGCGAGCAGTGGCCCCACGGGCGGACCGGCGAAGCTTTCGGGCATGCGGCGCTCTTCCGACCGTAATGTCCTTCCGACCAACATGAGCCACCCCAGAGGAGCCCTCCTTGCTTAGCACCCTCGCGGCGCTTGCGGCGCTCGTGTTCGTCGACTGGTCCGTTCCTCCGGCCGACACCACGGACTACCTGATTCTCAATCACGGCCGCGAGGCCGGCGCGATGCGCGTGGTGGCAGCCGGTGACTCGGTGGTGGTGCGCTTCGACTATCAGGACCGGCAGCGTGGCCCGCACACCGAGACCCGGTATCTGTTCGCGGCGGATGGTGCGGTGCGCAGTGCCCGCACCAGGGGCCTGTCCAGCGGCACGGTGGCGTCGACCGCGTCGGGTGAGTGGATGGACCGCGCCGGGGACGTGGTGCGCTGGCGGAGCGACGTCGACTCCGGCGAAGTCCGCGCCGATCCAGGCGCCGTGTACCTCCTGCGCTCTGCCAATCCCTATGATCTGGGCGTCCTGGCGCGTCAGTTGTTGCGCCGGCCAGGGGGTGCGGCGCCCGCGCTGCCGGTCGGCACCGCCCACGCTGAGATCGTGGCGGACACCGCGCTGCGCCTGGGTGGCCGGCGCCAGCGGTTGCGGCTGGTGCTTATCGACAAGGGTTCCATGGAAGCCGATGGCGTGTGGCTGGACGAGGGGGACGTCGTCGTGGCCAGCACGGCGGATTGGTTTCTGGCGGTGCGCCGCGACGCCCTGGAGGTGCTGCCCGCGCTGCGCGCGATCGAGAGCGCCTACCACACCCGGCAATCGGCGGCGCTGGCCACGCGACTGACCCCGCGCACGCCATCGTCCCTCGTGATCCGGAACGGGAACGTCTTCGACGCCGAGCGCGGCGTGATGATGCCGCAGACGACGGTCGTGGTGCGGGGTGACCGAATCGTGGCGGTGGGTCCGGCCGCCACCACGGCGATACCGGACGGCGCCACGGTCATCGACGCCACGGGGAAGAGCGTGATCCCGGGCTTCTGGGAGATGCATCTGCACCTGGGAGGTGCGAGCGAAACGGCGGTCGGGGCGATGCAGCTGGCGGCCGGCGTTACGACCGCACGGGATCTCGCCTCCGATATCGATTACGCGGTCTCGCAGCGCGATCGCGCCAAACTGGGCACGCTGCTCTCGCCACGGCTGATCCTGGCCGGCTTTCTGGAAGGACCCGGGCTGTGGGCCGGACCGACCGCCGTGCTGGTCCGCACGGAAGCCGAGGCGCGCTCATGGGTGGCCCGGTACGACTCGCTCGGCTTCCGACAGGTCAAGTTGTACAACCTCGTGCACCCGGACCTGGTGCCGACGATCGTGGCCGAAGCGCATCAACGCGGCATGCGGGTGAGCGGGCACATCCCGCGCGGGCTCACGGTGCAGAACGCCGTGCAGCTCGGTTTCGACGAGGTGAATCACATCGCGTTTCTGGTGTCGACCTTCTTCCAGGACTCGCTCTACCTGCCGCGCATGCGCGCCTACTCGCAAGTCGCGGCGGCGACGGCTCCGGCCTTCGACGTGAACGCGCCTGGCGTGTCCGAACTGATCGCCTTCCTGAAGGCCCACAACACCGTGATCGACCCCACGCTGGGAGCGTTTCACAGCGGCACCCCGCTGGCAGATGGTTCGCACCCGATACTGGGGCCGGCGTTGGCCTGGTTCTCGCCGGCCGCGCGTCGAGCCATGCAGAGCGCGACCTCCAGCGCTCCGTCACCCGCATCGATCGCGGCGCAAGCAGTGGACGCCACGTACGCGCGGCTGGTGAAGCGTTTGTTCGACGGCGGCGTCAGCCTGGTGGCGGGTACCGACAATGCGATCGGCGTGACCTACCACGGCGAGTTGGAGCTCTACGAACGCGCCGGGATTCCGGCGGCGGCTGTGCTCCAGATCGCCACGATCAACGCCGCGCGCGCGATGAAGGAGGATCGCGACTATGGCAGTATCGCGGTGGGCAAGGTCGCGGATCTGGTCATCGTAAACGGCCGGCCTGCGGAGCACATCAGCGACGTGCGGCGTACCGAGACGGTGGTTCGCGCCGGACGGGTGTATCGATCGGCCGACTTGAACGCGGCGGCGGGCCTGCAGATGGTGAGGTGATCAAAGCCCGTAACTCACTGTGGGACAAGCTCTTGGCAGGCCTGCCGGGCCCTGGACGAGGCCCTCTGCTGTGGCTGGATCGATGGCGTCCGCCGGAGCCCGGACGCCGACAGCTTCTCGGTCCGGTTCACTCCCCGGAAGCCTCGCCGACTCGGAGGCAGGCCGCCGCATTGGTCCGCTGAGACCGCCCGGGCCCGCCACCGGCCGTCGTCCGCGGGGATAGCGGGCAGGTTCCCATGCGTCGCGCTAGGTCGGCTTAGCAAGCCGCCCCTACACGGTCTCGCCAAACAAGGTTCGGGTCAGCAACGCCGCCATCGCCGGGCCGTTCAACTCTTCGCGCGGGACGCCGAAGAGGCCCGGGAGGAGGGCCAGCTGAATGACTGAGGCCCAGACGTGGATCACCGCACGGTGCCGGTCGGCCTCGTCCGGCTGCGGCATGTGGGGACCGACCAGCGCCGTGAAGCCCACGACGAACTCCCGGACCTGCTTCGGCCCCTGTGTGGTGTAGTCCTGGTCCCGGAAGGCGCCATGGAGGTGGGCGAACCCGACCCGCGGGTAGTCGAGCGCATGGTCCAGGTAGCCGCGGAAGAAGAGCTCCACAGCCTCGCGGGCCCCACCCGCTCCCGGTGACAGCATCAGCTCCCCGAGCTCGCCGAGCGCCTTTCCGAATCCCTCGTAGATCGTGTGGGCGAGTGCTGCTTCGATGAGGCGGTCCTTGCTCCCGAAGTAGTAGTTGATCGCGGCGACGTTGACGCCGGCATCTTCGGTGATCCGTCTGACCGTCGCGGCTTCCAGGCCGTGCCGTTCGATGCAGCGGATCGTGGCCATTACCAGGCGCTGGGGCGGCGGCAACTCCTCCCGCAACTCGGTCATCGCATGCCTTCCGTCGTTGACTGTCTTGGCATCAGCCACTATCATCCAGCGAATGAAACATACGCTGGAAGCACATGTTTGTCAAGGAAAGTGATTGTGAAACAAAGTGTTAGGTACCGACTGCAAGCGATCGTGTTTTGCTTGTTCGCCACCCCGCTGACGGCGCAGGGTGGCCTGGCCGGCCGGGTGGTCGACCAGACAACCGGCCGGCCGGTCGCGGGGGCGGACGTGCTGGTGATGGGCACTCATGCCCTCGGCCGCGCAGACGTCGAGGGTCGCTACCAGATCAGGGCGGTACCGGCGGGCACCCACGCGATCCAGGTGCGATTCATCGGATACCGACCGGTGGTGATTACCGACGTCGTCGTCGCCACCAACCGGACTACCACGCTCGACGCCCGATTGGAACCGCTGCCGGTTGAGCTGGCGACCCTCGACGTCCGCCCGAGTTTCTTCCCGGCCCACGAGACCGCCCCGGAGAGCCGCCTGCAATTCTCGGCTGAGGAGATCCGTCGCGCTCCGGGCGCCGCGGGCGACGTGAGCCGGATCCTGCAGACCCTTCCTTCGCTGGCGAAGGTGAACGACCAAAGCAACGGGCTGGTGGTGCGGGGGGGCAGTCCCATGGAGAACCTGATCCTGGTGGACGGGATCGAGATCCCCAACATCAATCACTTCCCGGCGCAGGGCAGCAGCGGCGGGCCGATCGGCCTGCTCAACATCGACTTGATCCAGGACGCGTCCCTCTCGGCAGGAGGCTTCGGGGCCGCCTACGGCGACCGGCTGTCATCGGTGCTCGAGGTGCGGCTTCGCGACGGGATGCGCGAGCGGGTCGCCGGACAGGTCGACTTGAATTTCCTCGGCTTCGGCGGTGTGATCGAGGGACCGATCGGACGCGGCGGCAGCTTCGTGCTGTCGGCGCGGCGAAGCTACCTCGACCTGGTCGTGAACACCTTTTCGGTGGGCACCACCCTGGCACCAACCTACGGCGACTACCAGGGGAAGACGTCGTGGCACTTCAACGATCGGCACAGGCTCAGTCTGGTGGCGGTCTGGGCTGACGATCACATCGACAGCGACCTCCCGACGGCGCAGGAAAACGCCATGCTCGCCTTCGGGAACCAGGACCTGGTCAACGGCTCGACTGGCCTGGTGTGGGACGCATGGTGGAACGAGCGGGTGTCGTCGTTCACCTCGGCGTCGGTGGGCGCGTCGTGGTTCGACGAGCACTACTACGAGACCGCCACCAACGGCGCATCGCTCTTCCGGAATGACTCGCGCGAACTGGCCTTCCGGCTCCGCCACCGCACCGACATCCGCGCGGGCAAGGCGGTCTATTCGGTGGGCGGAGACGCGAACCTCGGCTCGGTGAGCTACGACAATACCTACGAGGCGCACACCGGCCCGCTCGGCGACCCGGTGCCAGCGCTATCGGTGCAGTTGGAGACGCAAGGGATCCGGGCGGGTGCATTTGCCTCGACCGCGGTCACCCTGGTGGAGCCGGTCACGCTCACCCTGGGCGCTCGGGTGGATCACGACACCTATACGGGCAACACCAGCGTATCGCCCCGGGCATCGCTCATCTACCGGGCGTCGGAACGCACCTCCCTTTCGTTGTCGGGCGGACGCTATCACCAGGGCCTGCCGCCAGTGCTGCTGGCGCAGGTCCCGGCGCACCGCGACCTCCCTGACCAGCGGGCGTGGCAGGTCGTGGGCGGGGTGAGCCACCTCCTGCACGACGACCTGCGGCTCACCGCGGAGGCGTACTACAAAGCGTCGGACCAGCTGCCGGTCGATCCCGCCGAGCCAGGGCTCCTGCCGGTGGACGAGCTGTTCACAGGGTACGGGTTCCTCACGCAGCGGGAGCGGCTGGTGGCGGAGGGCCGTGCCCACAATTCCGGGATCGAGGTGACACTGCAGCAGAAACTCTCGGGGCGGATCTACGGTCTGGTGAGCGGGGTGTGGGAGAGCTCGCGGTACCAAGCGCTCGATGGCGTCTGGCGCGACCGGATCTTCAACAACCGGCTGCGGTTCACCGCGGAGGGCGGGGTGAAGGCGGGTCTCTGGGACTTCTCGGCACGATGGGTGTACGGCGGCGGGATTCCGTATACGCCGCTCGACGAAACGGCCTCATCCGCGCAGAACCGGTCGATCTACGACGCGGCGCGCATCAACGAGGCGCGGTTGCCCGCGTACCACTCGCTCAACGTGCGGGTGGATAGACGGTTCCAGGTGGGACGGTCTACCATCCGGACCTTCGCGAGCCTCTGGAACGCCTACAACCGCAGCAACGTGGAGCGGTACTACTGGAACAGCCAGACGCGGGCGGTGGACCAGCTGAACCAGTGGACACTGCTGCCGGTGTTCGGGGTGGAGTGGCAGTTCTAGACTAAGGGGGGCCTTGGTCCTGCCTGGCTTGACATCCCCGGGGCACATCCCAGATTGGGTCAGATGGTTCGTACGGCCGGACCAGGCTAGCCGTCCCCCCCTCAGACAACCACCAGGCGCCCGAGGATTCCATGGCCTCATTCCTCCTCAATGGCAAGACCGTCACGGTGAATGCCGAGCCGGACACTCCCCTTCTCTGGGTGCTCCGCGACCATCTCAAGCTGACGGGCACCAAGTTCGGCTGCGGCGCCGCGCTCTGCGGCGCCTGCACCGTGCACCTCGACGGCGTGGCGACGCGATCCTGCGTGACGCCCCTCTCGGCCGTGGCCGGCAAGAAGGTCACCTCGATCGAAGGTCTGCACGGGCCGGTCGGCGAGGCGGTCCAGGCCGCCTGGGACAAACACCAGGTCCCGCAGTGCGGCTACTGCCAGTCGGGCCAGGTGATGGCCGCCACTGCGCTGCTCGCCAAGACCGCGAAGCCCACCGACGCGGAGATCGTCGCGGCGATGCAGGGCAACCTCTGCCGCTGCGGCACCTACCAGCGCATCCAGAGCGCCGTTCGCGACGCAGCCACGACGTTGGAGGCCAAGCCATGACCCCGACTCCGGTGACCCGCCGCGATTTCCTCAAGGTTTCCGCCGTGGCCGGCGGGGGCATGCTGATCGGGTTCCGCCTGGACCAGGCCGCCGCGGACCAGGCCACCTCCTCCACGCTCAACGCCTGGGTGTCCATCGCCCCCGATGGCGCCGTCACCCTGACCTGCCACCGGAGCGAGATGGGACAGGACGTCTACACCTCGCTCAGCATGCTGCTCGCCGAGGAGCTTGCCGTCGATCTGCGCCGGGTGAAGGTGGTGCAGGCACCCGTAGCTCCGGTCTATGTCAACACCGCGATCGGTGCCCAGATCACCGGCGGCAGCACCAGCATCCGCGAGGCCTGGGTGCCGCTCCGGCAGGCCGGCGCCACCGCGCGCGTCATGCTCGTGAATGCCGCGGCGGCGCAATGGGGCGTGCCGGCCGCGGAATGCCGCGCCGACAATGGCACGGTCCTGCACGGCTCCCGCAAGGCGTCGTACGGCACGCTCGCGGCGGCGGCGGCGAAGCTTCCGGTCCCACAGAACGTGGCGCTCAAGGACCCCTCGCGCTTCACGGTCATCGGCAAGCCCCAGCCCCGTCTGGACGGAGGCGCCAAGGCCCGCGGGCGCGCCGTGTACGGCATCGACGTCAACCCGCCCGGCATGCTCTACGCCGCGCTGGTGCCCTGCCCCGTGATCGGCGGCAAGGTCGCGAGCTTCGACGGCTCCGGTGTGGCCACCCGTCCCGGCGTGAAGGCGGTGGTGAACATCGGCGAGGGGGTGGCGGTGGTGGCAGATCACTACTGGACGGCGCGTTCCGCCGCCGACGCCCTCAAGATCCAGTGGGACGAAGGCCCGGCGGCAACCCTCGATAGCGCGGCGATCCTGGCAACGCTGGAGAGCGCCCGGACCCGGCCCGGCTTCGTCGCGAAACAGGCCGGCGATGTCAGCGGCCCTCTCGCCACGGGCGCGCTCGAGGCCGTGTATACCTGCCAGATGCTGTCCCACGCCACGCTGGAGCCGCAGAACTGCACGGCGCGCGTGGGCCCGGCCGGCGTCGACGTCTGGGCTAGCGTGCAGTTCCCGCAAGGCGCGCAGGGCACCGCCGCCCAGGTGGCCGGCGTCAAGCCCGAGCAGGTGCGGATCCATTCGCAATTCCTCGGCGGCGGCTTCGGGCGGCGGCTGGAGAACGACTTCGTCGCGCAGGCCGTGACGATCGCGAAGGCGGTACCGGATGTTCCGGTGCAGCTGATCTGGACCCGGCCGGAGGACATGCGACACGACTTCTACCGGCCGCCCAGCCTGCACGTGATGCGTGGCGCCGTGGCTGGCGGCCGCGCGGTGGCCTTGAGCGCCACGCTGGTATCGCCCTCGATCACGGCACGGGCGTTCCCGTCGTTCGTGCAGAACGGCAACGACCCCTTCATGACCGAGGGGCTCGCAAACCTCACCTATGATATCCCCAACCTCGAACTGCGCACGGTCATCGAGGAAGTGGGAATCCGGGTAGGGTTCTGGCGCTCGGTGAGCCATGCGCTCAACGCCTTCGCCATGGAGAGTTTCGTGGACGAGCTGGCGCTGGCCGCCGGGAAGGATCCACTCGCCTTCCGTCTGGCCATGCTCCAGAAGATGCCCCGGCAGCAGACCGTGCTGGAGCACGTCGCTCGCGCTGCCGGCTACACCGCCGTGCCGGCCCGGGGCCGCGGGTTCGGGCTCGCCTCCATGGAGTGCTATCAGACCCACGTCGCGGTGGTCTGCGAAGTGTCGGGCTCCGCCGAGCGGGTGAAGATCGAGCGGATCTGCATCACGGCCGATTGCGGCCTCGCGGTACATCCGGACCAGGCCGTGGCCCAGCTCCAGGGCGGCGTCGTGACCGGCCTCATCCAGGCCATGCGCAGCAAGATCACGGTGAAGAACGGCCGGGTGGAGCAGAGCAACTTCCATGACTTCCGGTTGCCGCGGATGAACGAGGTGCCGCCGGTGCAGGTGGAGCTCATCCAATCCGGTGGTAACCCCGGGGGCCTGGGGGAAGTGGGTGTGCCGCTGGTGGCGCCCGCCCTGGCGAACGCCGTGTTCGCGCTCACCGGCAAGCGCATCCGGACCACGCCTCTCGAAGATGGAGGCGTGCGTTTCGCCTGATACCTGACCCGCGCTCGTCGCTTGGCGGATTCCCCAACCAGTCCGGAGGCTTCATGCAACTGAACAAGGCGTTGCCGGCAATGGTCCTCGTGTTCATCTGGAACCTGGTGTTCGACAACTTCCTGATGGGGATCACCATGGGATCGGCCATGGCCCAGATCCCAGGAATGACCGGGCAGTTCTCGATGCTGTGGCAAACGGTGGGGAACGTGGTCTCGGCAGTCGTTCTGGTGTGGGTGTACGATCGGGTGCGGGGCGCTTTCGCCAGCGGGCTGAGCGGCGGGGCACTCTTCGGCTTCTATGCCGGCGTGCTGATCAACTTCCCAACCTGGCTGTACATGACGGTCTATGCCGGATGGCCCTATCGCGCGACCTGGCATGCGACCCTGGTGTTGATCCTCTTTACCGTGGTGCCCGGAGCCTTGGCCGGCCTGGTGTACGAGAAGGTGGGAGCCCCCAAAGCCGCCTGACCTCGGTTCAGGCTCATCGCGTCCCGTCCGCTCAGCGGGCGGGGCGTGAGGCTTGGCCGCCCGCCCCTCAGTGCCAGGTGAGCCCCAGGGTGAACATCAGGATCGAGTTTGTCCCCGGGATCGTGCCGAGCGGGGTGCTCGTGGTCCGGCCGGAAAAGGCCTGGAGCAGATAGGTCACCTCGGGCACCAGGTAGAGATTCCGCCCGATCTTGAGGTCATACCCGACGCCGAAGGTTCCTCCGAACCCGACCTCCGTGGCACTCAGCGACGCCGAGAGATCGACGCCATCGACCTGGGTCGTGGTGCTGCTCGTTTCGTTGAGCATCGCGATGCTGGGGCCGCCCTTCAGGAACCACCCGCCGGAGGCGCTGGGGTAGAACATCGCGATCGCGGAGAGGTTGCCGCGATACGCCCAGGTGTCCTCCTCCACGTCACGGACCCACCCGGTGCCCTCGCCACCCAGGAGCCACTTCGAGTTGAGGGTCCCGCCCAGCCGGAAGTTTCCCGTGAAGCCGCCGGGGCTGCCATCGTCGAGCGTCGTGGTCAGGTTCGCTCCGCCCCCGGCCCCGAACCCCAGCCAGAAGCCGCGGCGCGCGGGCGCTTCCTGTGCCCCCGCCGGCAGCGACAGTGCCAAAGCGGACAGCAGCGTCAACATCGTCGTACGCATGGTACCTCCCTGTGTGTCTGCACCGCAGGCGCGGTGCGTGAAAGGTACTAGTGCGGTCGCTCACTCGGTGTTTGGCAGGGCGTGCCTTGCCAACTATGACAACTTACAGTTTGACAAAGTGTTCTGTATGGCATATTATACACTGTCATATGGACTGCTATTGACATATGATAACATGTCAATCAAGAGGTTAAGGGACGCCAGGATAGCTATAAACTCATATGAAACAAGATCTTAGAGAACTCAGGCTGCGCCAGGTCGAGGAGAGGCTTGCCACCTGGCGTGGGCTTCCGCTGGCCGTTCCTCCGCGCGGGGGGTGGATCCGGATGATCCGCGAGGCCCTGGGCATGACCACTCCCCAGCTGGCGCGCCGTCTCGGGCTGACTCGGCAGTCGGTCGCGGCGCTCGAGCAACGCGAGGCTGCCGGCACCATCACGCTCGAGGCCCTGCGCCGAGCCGCTGAGTCGATGGACTGCGAGGTGGTCTATGCCGTCGTGCCCCGCGTTGAGCTGGGGCAGATGATCCGGAACCGGGCGGTCCAGCGGGCCGAGGATCAGTTGGCCAGGGTGGGACACTCGATGCGGCTCGAGGCCCAGGGGGTGTCCGCGGCGGAGCACGACCGTCAGGTGCGCGAGGCCGCCGACGCCCTGCTTCGAGGTTCGCGACGCGACCTCTGGAACGACTGAGCACGGCTGGGCGCCTCATGTTCCGTGACAAACGCGAAACCGACGCGGCGACACCGCTGGACGATGACGAAGCCGCTGCGCTGATCCCAACTCATATCGGCACCAGAGCCGCGCTCAATGCCTGGGAGCAGGCCAATATCGCCGTGGGCATGACCTGGCTGCGAGGCCGCCGGCGGCGCGGGACCGTGCTGGACCAGGGCGTTCTCAAGGAAGTCCACCGCCGGATGTTCGCCGCGACCTGGACATGGGCTGGGACGTACCGCACCACTGGCAAGAATATCGGCGTCCCGGCGGGTGACATCCCGCGCTGTGTGCACGAACTCCTGGAAGATGTGAAGTTCTGGATCGCCCACGCCACCTACGACGCGACGGAGATCGGGGTCAGGTTCCACCACCGCCTGGTGCAGATCCACCCGTTTCCGAATGGCAACGGCCGGAATGCTCGGCTGATGACCGACGAACTGGTCCGCGAGCTGGGGGCCGAGCCGTTCACTTGGGGATCTGGCAGCCTCGACGACGAGGGTGCGGTGCGGGCTCGATACATCGGGGCGTTGAGGGCGGCTGATCGAGGGGACCTGGTGCCGCTGGTGGCGTTCGTTCGGAGCTAGGCCATCACCCGCCCGCGGCCCTGAGATGCCGCGCGACCGCGTGATACGCCGGCAGTGACGTCGGGTCGAGGTTGACGTTGGCGGCGAGCGGATGGGACGCGAACCGGGCGATGACCATCTCTGCCGCCGGGTCGACGTACACGGCCTGGCCATGGATGCCCCGCGCCATGTAGGCCCCGTGCTCGTTGTGCGACACCCACCACATGCTCCGGTAGCTCCACCCCGGCAGCAGGCTGTAGCCCGCCAATGCGAAGTGATCGCGGTTCCCGCCGCGGCGGATGTCGTCGACCACCGCTTTCGGAATCACCTGACGGCCGTTCCAGCGCCCGTCCTGCCGCATCATCTCCCCGAAGCGGGCCAGGTCCCGGAGGGTCAGGTTGTAGCCCCCGCCGGCGAATTCGGTGCCGGTCTCATCGATGAGGAAGTACCCGTCCTGCTCGACGCCGAGCCCCGACCAGAGGCGGTCCCGGAGGAGCTGGCTGATCGAGCTGTTGGTGACCCGCCGGAGGATCCAGCCGAGCGTGTCGGTGTTCACGGTCCGGTAGGTGAATCGCTCCCCGTGGGCGCCACCTTTCCGGATCGTGGGGAGGAACTCGTAGAACGATTCGGGGCCCCGGTAGTCGGCCGGCCGGGGCAGGAAGCCGCCTGCCCGGCTGAACTCCCAGATTGGCGAGTTGGGATCGGTGTAGTCCTCGGTGTAGTCGAGCCCGGTGGTCATGTCCATGAGCTGCCGGACGGTGGCGTCGCCAAAGCCACTGGTGGCGAGTTCCGGGAGATAGCTCGCCACCGGCGCGTGCTCATCAAGCTGGCCTTCCGCCACCAGCGTGGCCGCGATGGTGGCCACGAACGACTTGCTGACCGAGAAGGCGATGTGCTGCCGGTCGGGATCAAGGGCCCCGAAGTAGCGCTCGTACACGATCCGGCCCCGATGGAGGATGACGATCCCATCAGTGTAGTTGGCGTCGAGGGACTGGGCCCAGGTCATCGACTCGGTCCGGCCGAGGGGCTGGAACGTCACGGCGTCGATATCGTCCCGCTCGGCCCGGGGCAGCGAGACCACGGGGTGGGTACCGCGCGGCACCACGGTGGTCGGCTGGAGCTCGCGCAGGTGCGAGAAGGACCACCGGGTGGCCGGGAACCGGAAGAAGCTCGAGTCGGCAAACCGGATGATCCGGTCGGCCGGCGGGGGCGAGCCGACCATCCAGCCGAGGCGGACGGGGTCACTGGCGTGGGCGCCGAGGGTGGTCATCGCGGAAATCTACGGTCGCCCGAACGGCCTGGCACCCTTGCCGTCCCACGTCGGCGCTTTTTCGCCCCCATCCTTGGCGCTTCCCTCGCCGATGGGGTAGACTGCGCCACGAGGTGTTCGTGATAGCGACACACCGAATCCGCGGAACAATTTCTCGGAGAGGACGCTGCCGTGACCCGCTGTGACCCTGTGAGCCTGCCTTGGCGCGGGCTCGGCGCGATGTGTGTGCTGCTTCTGGCGGCGTGCGGCGGCGGTGACGTTGGACCAGCGCCAGCGCCCGCGCCCGCGCACCTGGCCTCGATCACCCTCTCACCCACCAGCGCCAGCCTTGGCGTCGGCCAAACCCAGACCATCACGGCCGAAGCCAGAGACCAGCACAATGCCGTCATGACCGGGGTCAGCTTCACCTGGGCCTCGTCGAACAGCGGCGTCGCCAGCGTGTCCGGTGGGGTGGCGACGGGAGTGTCGGCCGGGACCGCCGGCATCACCGCATCGAGCGGCGGCGTGACCAGCAACCCTGCCAATCTCACCGTCACCGTCATCGCCGGCGTCGTGGGTAGCATCGTCGTCGACAAGGCCTCGGTGCTCTTACCAGCCACCGGCCAGTCGGCACAGTTGAAGGCGCAGCTTCTTGACCCGCAAGGTGCGCCGACGACAGGCACCGTCACCTGGACATCCAGCGCACCCGGCAAGGTGTCGGTCGATGCCGCCGGCCGCCTGGTGGCGAATGCGATTGGCTCAGCCCAGATCTTTGCCGCGGCTGCCGGGGTCCGATCCACTCCGACCCTGGTGTTCGTCGCCCAGCCTCAATCCGGCGCGCTGCTCGTCACCGATGCGCAGGTCGTTTCGGTCGGCCCGCCGTTGGGCCTTGCTGCGGGAGAGGTGCCCGGCGTGGGCACCCAATTCGAGGTCACGCTGAAGGGCGTGACCGCGCCTGCGCCTGGCACGGTGGTGCTCGCTGCCGAGACCGCACCGGTGGCGGGCAAGGTCGTCACGACGCGACAGGACGCCGGCGGACTCGTGGTCAGGCTCGCGATTGCGCCCCTGTACCAGCTGTTCAGCGCCTACGATATCGCGCTGGACCTCGACTTGTCGGCACTTCCGTTCGAGGCCGTGCCCGATCGGGCCGCGCGGTCGACTCGACCCTCGGGATCAACACTCAGCGCGTCGTGGAACGCGGGACGCAGCGACAAGCCGCACGGACCTGCCGCAGCCCCTGCCTTCGACGTCCTGGCGCCGTTCCGGGCGTTCGACTGCGATGCCAGCCTCAAGCCGCAGCTCCTGGGCGCGCCGATCCAGCTCTCGCTGGAAAACAGGCTGACCCTGGTACTCAACGACCGGCCGGGCTACAGCAAGCATGCGCTGGAAGGGTCGGCGGCACTGGTCGGCAACGCGGGCCTCAAACTGAAAGCAGGCTTCAAGGCGTCCGGGCGCTGCGACGCTCAGGTGCAGCTCAGGCTTCCGATCTTCGGCTGGTTCAGTCTGCTGGTCATGCCTGGGGTCCGGTTGGGGCTGGGCGCCGAGCTCGAAGGCGAAATCCTGCTGGTGCAGGGCGAATTGGGTGTCGAGGGCAAAATCGGCTTCAGTCCCGTCCTGGGTTGGGAATGTGGTGGCGCGACCCCGCCTTGCCGCAGTCTGGATGTACTCGCGCCGCTGAACGAGTTCAAGACCAAGTCCAAGATCCCTTCCGACAAGGACCCGCAGGCCAAGGTCTCGGCGCAGTTCTATCTGCTCGCGGGACTCGATGCCGTGATCGGTGGCGGTCTTGCGAATGCCGGCATCCTGGAGGCCCGGGTCGGCCCCAAGCAGTCTTTCGACATGGCGTGGGAAGACGATCAGGCGGCGCGAACCGACTACGCCGCCAGCTATGACCTGAACCTCGAAGGTGTGGTGGAACCGGGTCCCGCGCTCAAGAAGGCGATCGAGGCGGTGATTAACGATGCCGGGACGGAGGTGAACTTCAAGGCGGAGTTCTCGACCTCCCTTTCGGAGTCGCCCAAGGGAAGCCTCAGCCTCAGCAAGGCACTCGTCAGGCCCGGCGCGGCCGTGGACTTCACCGTGCAGTTGACGCCGAGTACGGTCAACTACAAGCTGTTGGGCTACAACGTGACCGGCGTGGAACTCTATCGCAAGCGTGATGGCGAGTCCAAGTTCACGCAGTGGAAGTCGATGCCGATCACCGCCAGCAACCAGGACAGGTTCACGTATTCGTGGGTGCCGGTCGAGGCCGATGCCGGCAAGTATGAATTCGCGGCCTTCGTGAACACCCAGATACCCACGCCCTTGCTCGAGATCGCCCCGAACTCAATCAAGCCTCTCGAGGTGCAGTGTTTCTCCGGCGGCGCGCCTATGGCCATCGGGTCACGGGCAGCGGCGACCTGCGCCGACACCTGGGCCGGGACCAACACCCTCATTATCAAGTCAGGACTGCCAACGGCCATCGTCACCAGCACGGCGAACATCACATGGATCTATGACCCGAGCATCAGTGGCCAGGGTATCACCTACTACACCGCCACTGGCAGCTTCGACATGGCCTTCAACTATCCGGATCCTAGCTGCACGGTCGCCTTGTCGCCCAAGACCTTTGCGATCGTCAACGACCCGCTGACGCCGTCGAAATTGGGGATCGTCGACTACGGCGTCGTGCCGCCGAGCTACGCATTTGCAGGCGGCCAGCGGGTCAATTTCACGTCTACCTTCTCGTGCCCAGACAGAGAGACTGTGGTGACGGTGTTCAAGGGGTTCCTGGCGACGTTTGCGGTCGGGAGTGGTCCGTTCACTGTCGGTCAAGCCAGCCTGGTTGGCAAGTCGGATGATGGCGCGATCGAGAGCACCTGGGACTTCAAGAGACCATGAGCTCCGTGAGGCACGTCGCGGGCGCGGGCGTCGAGGGTAGCCGGGCCTCCGCCTGAAGGGGGGGGCAGGCCGTCGGGCTGGGTGAGGCGGAACTTCGGTTCGGGCTCAACCGTCGCTGGACGCTGATCGGGTTCGGCGGAGGGGGATTCCGCTACCTCATTGCGCGACGGCTGGGGCTGCAGGCAGGGGTGGACGTCGGGATCGGACCGGACGAGACCGCGATCTACCTTCAGATCGGGCACGCCTGGTTCTGACGTTAGCTTTTGCCCCTCATCGCCTCCAGCATGGCCGCCTGGGCCTTCCTGATCTCTGACTCGTGCACGCCCGGTCGCAGCCGATGTACCGACCGCAGACCCGCAGCGACCGCCCGGAGCTGGATCGAGGCATGGTCCTCGTGATTCATGATCTCCCAATCGATCCGGGCGCTCGGCCATTGCCGGAGCGCAAACTGCTCGGCGATCCAGGTGACCCCGCTCCCGAACCGCAGCATCGCGTTGACCGGCTCCTGGTCGATCTCCACCCGGCCGCAGCAGATGAACAGATCGGCGTCCAGGTCGTCGTGGGCCGCCGCGTACTCGGCCTCGGCCTGCTGGATCGCCCCCTGCGCCGAGCCGAACCCGGGACTGATGCAGACGTAGCGCCGGAACGGACTGAATGCGTCGTAGAGGGCCCGGAGCGCGAAATGTCCGCCGGAGGAATTCCCGATCAGGGTATGCCGCGCCTTCGGGTCGATGGGATACCGGGTGGCGAGGGACGGAAGCAGCTCGTCCCTGAGGAATCCCATGAACCGTTCGTATCCCCCGGCACGCATCTCCATGTCGGGCTTGCCCTCGGCCGTCTTCAGCATGGTGAAGATGTCGTGGAGGCGCTGGCCCAGCGGATCGGTCATCGCCCAGGGGCCGTGAAAGTCGTAGTTCCGGCGGGCATAGAAACCCGCCATCCCTTCGTCGGCGGGGTACCCCACCCCGACGACGATCGCGGGAGGGAGCATGCCGCCGGCCTGGGCAAAGCCGCCGTGCAGCGCCACCTGGGCCACATCGAACAGGAGGTTGCCGTCCACCACCAGGACAACGGGATACCGGGCCTGCCCCCGATCATGGCCCGGGGGCAGGGAGATGTCGATCGTGTAGCGGCCCAGACCCTCGGCGGCTACTTCGAACTGATCGTGACGACAGGTAGATGTCATGGGCTAGCGTGGCCTCGGTACAATGGGGATCGTTACCCAGCTCTCGGTGCCCCTGCCGTGGTGCACGGTCTGGTCCGCGACGATCGACTTGGTCTCGTCGCCGAGCGGACCGCCGGTGTTGAGGTTCCGGTCCCACTTGGGGAAGGCGCTGGAGAGCACTTCCAGCCGGAGCCGGTGCCCGCGGCCGAACAGCTGGCAGGTGGCCCAGTTGTCGATGTCGTAGGATTCCGATTGGCCCGGGACGAGGAACTGCGCCTTGGTGGCGTCCTGGTAGTACCGCGCGCGCACCAGCCCGTCGTTGAGCCGCTGGGCGAAGCCGTCGGGATGGACGTCGAGGATCTTGGTGGCCCAGTCGGTGTCCTTCGCTGACGACGCCGCCACCAGGTGCACCGTGAGCGGTCCGCAGACCTCCACCGGCTCCGTAAACGGGGCCGTCGTGTAGACGAGGATGTCGTCGCGCCGCTCCACCGACCGATAATCGTCGGGTCCTCCGACCTGGCTGAACGAGGCGTCGGTGATGAAGGGCGGCGCGTTCATCGGGTCGTACTGGAATCGGTCGGCCGGCTCCCGGCCAGGCGGGATGGTGTCGAGCCGCCCGTCACCGTAGAGGCTGTTGGCCCGTCCGCCACTGTGCAGGTAGTACTTCGTGTACCTCGTGCGCGCGAGCGGCCACTCCCGCTCGTTGCGCCAGAGGTTCTCGCCCATGACGAAGATCCGCACCGGCGCGTCCTGCTCAACCCCGTTCTGCTCCGCGCGAAGCCAGCGGTTGAACCAGCGGGCCTGGATCCCCTCCAGGTCGATCACCGCGCCCGGCCCGAAGTCGATATCGCCGAGCCGGGTCCCGCGGTTCACCCCATGCCCCCACGGGCCGATGATGAGGCGCTGGAGCGGCCGGACCGCGGGCGCCGCGTCGGGCCCGGTCAGGTTGGTGAAGTTCTGCAGGGTGCCGAGCAGGACGTCGTCGTACCAGCCGCTGACATGGAGCGACGGGATCGCGTAGTCGAGGATCTTCCGCTGGTAGCGCTGCGGTTCCCAGTAGGCGTCCCGCGCGGGGTGATCCAGCCAGTCCCGCCAGGCCTTGAAGCGGCGGCCCAGCGCCTGGTCGGCGTCCCGCAGCGGGAGGGTCGAGTAGGCGCCGAAGAGGTCGAACTGGGTGATGTCCTGGAGGGTCTTCCCGTCGATGTAGGCGAGCCACGACACCGTGCTCGGCGAGATCGCCCCCATCTGCATCGGGAAATTGAGATCGGGGTCGGTGGGCGTGACGATCGGCACCATGGCCGCGAGGGCAGGCGGCTTGAGCGTGGCCGCGAGGACCTGGGTCCAGCCCAGATAGGAGCCGCCGGTGGTGCCGACCTTGCCGTTCGACCAAGGCTGCGCCGCGGCCCACTCGATGGTGTCGTAGCCGTCCTTGGCCTCATTGACCAGGGGATAGAACTCCCCGTCGGAGTCGCCCCGCCCGCGTACGTCCTGGACCAGGTAGACGAACCCTCGCGCGGCCCAGCGCTTCCCGGTGATCAGGTTGGCCGCGGTGCCGTTGTCGTAGGGGGTGCGGACCACGATGACGGGGAACCGGCCGGCGGTGTCGGGGCGATAGATGTCGGCCGAGAGGGTGACCCCGTCACGCATCGGGACGCGGGCGTTGAACTCCATCTTGACGCGGTACTGCGCGGCCGGCGTCTGCGCCAGGGATGTGGCGACGTTTGGACACAGCCCAAGGGTGATTGCCAGAAGCAACGCCTTCGTGGTGCGGTCGGGTGTCATTGGAGCTCCTCTACGCCGCGATGGCCTGGACAATGAGCAGTGCGCCGGGAAGGACGTTGTCGGCCGACAGCCGCGACCCTGCCTGCGGGTTGGGGATCCCTATGCGGCGGTTCGCCGCCGTACGCGGTGCGGTGTCTGCTGCGCCACGGACAGGAGAGCTTCGGGGTGCATGGCTGCCACCCTGAGCAATACCAGCGCGGGACCTTCGGGCCGACGACGACGCTGTTCCCAATTCTGGAGCGTGTTGACGCTGATGCCGAGCAGGGCGGCAAACCGGGTCTGGCTCAGCTTCAGGCGTGCCCGAAGCGCGGCAACGTGGGGCCGATCGCCGTCGAGTAGAT
>Ga0315276_10000898_pt1 | contig 26304 bp, 23 predicted proteins | sample YL17G05_0_MG_FD_204542 | JGI IMG/M metagenome (GOLD analysis project Ga0315276, IMG submission 204542) | Sediment microbial communities from Yellowstone Lake, YNP, Wyoming, USA - YL17G05_0 | ecosystem: Environmental > Aquatic > Freshwater > Lake > Sediment | place: USA: Wyoming | collected... | reverse complement strand
GTATGATACTTGCGTTTCATTTGGGTATCCCTTTCACTAAAAAACCGAATAATGTTATCGGATACCCTCTAATCCGCAATGGTACAGTTTTCGGGGGTCAGGTCACTCTGCCAATAGATTTGAGATAACTCTTTGCTTTATAAATTCCCAATCTGTATGCTTTTCTTTTGACCGCATAAAACGGCCTTCCTATTTTCCGGGCGACTTCTGCACAAGACTTTTTGGGAAACTCATTTTTTAAAACTTGTATTTCTTTTTTTGACCAGAGACCTTTCTTAGCTTTTTTCTTCTTTGCCATTTTGTGGTTCCTTCCATAATTTGAAACTGTTTGTTGAAGTTATCTCTTAACATCAGCAACCATTAATCAACATATAATCTACAACAGTCCGTGTGCAGTATCAAGATGATTTTAATCAAAAAAACGCTAACAAAGTCACGCAGACTGACACTATACCCCACATTGCCCATATTTCCTGGTTTTCTACGAACTATTCCGAATCATCGGGATCCCGAGGGTAAGCTTCCCAGAAGCTATTCATTCGGGATGAACGATGAACTACTTCACTTTTCAATCATTTCCGACAGTCCCCTTTTAAAAACCCCCAAAATCGCAAAAAACTTTTCAAATCCCCTTACTCCTTATCCCATAACAACTTATCTCTTTTTTGCCTGCCCTTCGTAGCCCGCAGGGCGAAGTAGGGTCAGCTCAAACACGCATCTCCGCCCCATTATAGAAAGACAGTATGTCTCAATGTTAAGTGAAATAAAATTTAATAAAAACAAAAACTTGTCCGCCGCTCCGTTTGGCAGGCTTGCCGCGGCGAAGTTCCGATGTTTACCCGCCTTCTGTGTGGCGGGTTGTTTATCGGAACGAAGACGGGTCAATCAAAAATAACAAATTATGCAAAACAAACCCAATTCCCGAAAAGCCAAAAATGCTTTAACCTTGGTAATAGCAATGACTAATAACAATGAACAACGAACTGCGAACTATTCAAAACAAACCCAATCAAACCCAATTTTATCCGCCTCCAGCGGAATCCATCCATCCACCAATCCACTCGCCAAATTTGCTCAAATACCTTGTTTTTTTATTCAAATCGCACGAAATAGCCCTCTTATGGCGCACGAATGTCGCATTTTTTGCACTTTTTCCCGCCCCTCCAATCCCTTGGGGATGGCTTACGCCATCGTTAAATCTTACCCATCTTAACAAAAACCACCCCAAAACCAACCTTCTAAACCTCAATCGCACAGCCCGGCTTTATGAAATATACCCACCTCCCAGCCGTCTTTTCGCCAAGAATCTTCTCCGCCGCCCTGCCGTAAAAATCCAATTGCCGCCGGTAAAATTCCGCCCTCTCCGCAGCCTTTCCAGCCGATATATTGTCGGTCTTTAAGTCCATAACTAATAAGCCTTTAGGCGTCTGCACTAATATATCTATTATCCCCTGAACAACCACAATCTCTTCTCCCAAATCTCCCGCCCCGCCGACATCGGCTGCCGGTGCCGCAAACGAGAAAGGCCATTCCCGCCATACCGTATTATCAGTATCAAGAACTGCTTTCCCCAGCTCACTTCCGAAAAACCCCGTTATCAAATCCGCCCCGACATACTCCACAACTCCTTTTGCAATAACATCTTCCGCCAAAAGTCTTTCTTTGATTTCTTCCACCGCTTCTTCCGTAACAGGCTTGCTCAAATCAATCTGCGCAATTACCGAATGCACCGCCGCCCCAATTACCCGCCCGTCCGGCCTCTCCGCCGACCCCATAACCACCGCCGGCTTTCGCCCTAACACCCTGGAATAATCAATACTTACGTATTCATCATTATGATGGGTTATTTGCGTTACAGATAGTTTCGCCGGCAGCCCCGCCGCCTCCCCGAACTGATACCGCCACGCCAAAGATTTCTTTATGTTCCCCAGCATCCCCCCCGCCAGCCCTGTTTTCAAACCTTTTAACCCTGATTTTGCACTCCGCAGCTTATTTTCCCTCATCCCTTTTATGTAATCCGAAAACCGCTCAACTTCATCCTGCTCGTACAATTTTACATTCACCAGGTTTTCGTCCGCCGCATCTTTCCCAAGTCCCGTCCCAAACGCTTTATGCAGTTCCCTATGATTACTCAGCGCATACAAAATCCAGTCTAAATGTCCCCTGCATCGCCGTAACTGCCAGTCCGGTATGGCGTCATCACCGAAGAAAAACCCTTTGCTGATGATATTCTGACAGCGTTTTTTCTTTTCCGAAGCGGTCAAAATCAACCGTTCTCTCGCCCGCGTCATCGCAACGTAAAGTATCCGCATCTCCTCTGCAAGTCCTGTAGCCTCCCTCTCTTCAGCAATAATCTGATGCGCAAGCGAATCAACTTTCGTATTCGACTGGCGGTCTATAATCCGCAATCCCAGCGTATTATCCGCATCCGCAAGAAAATCATCGTGAATATCCCGTTTATTGAATCGGCTGTTCAGTTCCGCCAGAAAAACAACTGGGTATTCAAGCCCTTTGCTCTTATGAACGCTTATAACCCGCACAGCATTTCCCGCTTCAGCCCCCGGCTCAGCGGACGCCCAGTCTGCGCCCGTCTCCAGCAGCTTTTCAATAAATTCCACAAAACGCGTCAACGAAACCATAGTGCCGCTGCCCGCAAAACCCTCAAATTGAATGGCCCGCTGATGCAGCCTGAGCAGGTTGGCCCTGCGCTGCCTGCCGTTAGGCAAAGCCGAAACAAACGACAAAAACCCTGTTTGCCGATAAATTCGCCATATCAAATCCGCCAGACTGCCGCTGCGTGCAAGCGTCCGCCACCGCTCAATCTGTTCAATCGCCCTTTTCAGCCTGCCGGCAAGTTCTGCATCCTTTCCCCTGACGCTAAAATTGGAAACACAGTCATAAAAGCCCCCCTCGCCCTTGTCTATCCTGCCTGAAGCCCTTATTTCCGCCAGTTCACTGTCGCCAATCTTAAAAAACCAGCTCCGCAGCACCGCCGCCAGCCCAATATCCCGCTGAGGATTATCCAGCACCCTCATCAGGCACAGCATATCACTGATTTCAGTAGCTTCAAAATATCCTGTTGCATCCTCGCAGCTCACAGGCACACCCGCTAATCTAAGCACATCGACATAATCATTAACTCTTTTCGCCGGCGAGCGCATCAAAATCACAATGTCCCGATACTCAACGTCCCTTAACCCGCCCTGCTGCTTGTCGTATATCTGAAATTCCGCCTTGCCGGTCTCCTCGCCGACCATTTGCCTGATACGCTGTGCAATCATCGCCGCCTGCCTCTGACGCGGCGTGTCCCCGAAATTCTCCTCTGTATCCTCGCCGCCGGCAAGTTCGTCTTCATCCTGCTGCTGCGTATCGATGCTCCTTTCTTTTTCATCAAGTATATGCAATTCCACAGTCGGGCTGTTATTCGCTGCAAATTCCTCTGCCGGTGTCAGCATAGCAGATTCGTCATAATCGACATCCGCAAAGGAAGCCGTCATTATTCGGCCGAATACCTTATTGACAAAATCGAGAATGCCTTTGTTCGAGCGCCAGTTTGTGTTTAAGGCAACTTTCAGGCCGGTCAGCGGATTTTGCGAAGCCTTCTTGAGGTCTTCCACAAAAATTTTCGGCTCTGCACCACGAAAGGCATAAATACTCTGCTTGACATCGCCGACAACAAAAGTATTTCCCTTACTGCCGAGCAGTTTAAGAATGGCCTTTTGCACAGGATTGATGTCCTGATATTCGTCAACGAATATATATTTGTATCTGCCGCGCAGTAAAAACGCTGTTTCTGACGGCACCGGCTCATCATCAGAAGAATTTTCATCGGCCAAAAGTTTTAGTGCATACTGTTCGAGGTCTGCAAAATCCAGGCAGTTAATCGCCCGCTTTGCCTGGCTGTATAACTGGTCGAATTTTCTGACAAGCTCAATTACTATCTTTGTCTGCAAGCCTGCTGCACCGCCGATTTTGTCGAGGTAGTCCGGATTAAAAACGACAAGTTCTGAAAGTTCTTTGAACTCATCTATCGCATCTTTGGCGGTATCGTGTATAAGCCCTGCGATATTCTCATCAAGCCCTTTCGGTGTGCGGGTCGTCGGTTTCTTGAAATCTTTTATCATTTCCACGCATTTGCCAAAATCACCCGCCTTCAAAAAGCTGCCGCACCGCACAACAGGTTCGATATGGGTTTGCTCAATTGACCATCCCTTTTCAGCAGTTTGAGACTGGTAAAGCTTTTGAGCATACCGAAGCTGATTTGTGATATGCTCCAGTTTTTCCGCCATAATTTTCCGCAGCTTCCCACCGAGGCCGGTCTCAAAAGGATTTATTGCCTCGGCAAGTAACAATGCCCTTTGATACCAGTTCCGACGAGAAGGCAGGCCGTTCAGAAAATCGCTCAAATCTATTACCTTCGCAGCAAACCCCTCTTTTGCCCGCAAGTCCCGCCGATACAAAAGCTGATGCAGTCCCTGTATCAGATTGTCCTGCTCCCAGGCCCAGTCGATTGTCTTTTCGAGAACCTCAGCCTTGAGCAATTTTGCCTCATCGCTGTCGATTACGCGAAAAGTCGGGTCCAGGCTGAGCTTATAAAAATATTCTGTTATCAGCCTTTTGCAGAACGAATGTATCGTGCTTATATCCGCCCCCTGCAGCAGAATAAGCTGATGATAAAGATGAGGATTTCTGCTCTCTAAATATGCTTCCCTTAACTGCTCCGCTATCCGGCGGCGCATTTGTTCCGCAGCCGCTTCGGTAAAGGTCAGCACCAATACACTCAACACATCGGGACATATTGATTTGTCGGACACAATATTGACACACCTGCCCGACAGCACCGCTGTTTTGCCGGTCCCCGCCGAGGCGGTCACCAGAACATCACTGCCGCGATGCTCAATCGCCCGCTGCTGCTGCTCTGTCCACTTTATCTCTTTTTCAACCATCTATTATCTCTTCACTACCTGTCATTCCTGCGAAAGCAGGAATCCACTTTGCCTTTATTTACTTATCTCCCCACTTCAACTGTCCAAGCTGTTTTGGTTCAATAAACTCCACGTGCCCATCATTGAATAATATGTGGCAGCCTTTTCTATAATGATTTTCGAAGGTCAATATCTCCGGCCCGCCAAACTTGTTCCAACCTCCCTTTGTTTCAAATAACAATACTATGTCCGGTGGCGAATTCGGCCTTACATTTGGATTAATCGCATACGGAAAACTGTCCCGTATCCACTCTTGTTTTGCTGCCAAATAAGGCACTGTTTTCTCGATATCGGTGTGTTCTACTAACAAATCGCACCATTTGTCTGCCGTGGGATAATGATTTTCGTGGTCATTGCTATAAATCTGCAGTGCTCTGCCAATCTTCAACATTTCAACTCCACACGTCTTTATTTTACCTTCCGGTCTTACACAACTCACCGCTTTCATCGCACAATTAAATGCCAATAAAGACATTAACATGCCTAAAATTGTAAGCACATATCCTTTCAGTAATCCTTTGCTGCTTTTTATCTTGATTAACAAATAAATCCCCAGCAAAAAAATTAAGGGCGAAAGGTAACCACCAAGAAATGGAAAAAAGAAAAGAAATGACACCAAATTCTCCATGTTTCCATTTCGAAGCACCAAGATAAAACAAAATGAGCCAACAAACAGCACAAGGGGCACTAATACACACGCTATAGCAAGCTTTGAAGTTTTCGGCTTTCGATTTTGCTCGTTTTTATTTGTTTCGCCCATATTTTCCTCTCTTTTCCTGGCTACTCCTTCGCCACCTTTTCAAGAACATCGCTTTTACCGAGCGATTCTAAAAACTTGTACTCATTTATCAGCCAGTCGAACCGGCACACTGCCTTATAATCGCAATAACTGCATGCAGTTGCCGTGCCGAGCCTGTAAGGTCTGACATCGATTTTTCCGGACAGAATTTCACCGACAATTTCTACTATTTTTCCCTCAGTGATTTTAAAGACTTTTTCAAAATCTTCCGGCTTTAGCGCCCCGCTTTTGCCATAATTACCATATTGGCCGTTTTCTTTACTTACCTGAAAATTGTAGAACTTGCTGTTTCGGGATTTAACTGTGCCGTCAAGCTGCTGGAAAAATTCTCCGTTGAATACACCTTTTGCTTTGTAGCCCTCCTCCGGCCCTATCTCGACCGGCATATAAAATGCGCCCGCGACATTCCGGCATTGCGAATCGGCGGCGTTGCGAACAGCCAGCATATAAATCGGCAGTTGCATATCCAGCCCGTGATAAAACCACGACCAGCTAAACGAAATACCCCTCCGCTTATAATCAAAAACAATTGCTGTTTTTTGCCCATTTATATCTGCGACATCAAGCCGGTCGATTTTGCCATTTAAAAATAATTCTCTGCCTTGTGGTAAAATAATTTTACATTCGCCAAGTGTCTCGGACGCTTCCCTAATCCGGCCGAATGTAATCTCCGACGATGTCGGCCTGAAATTGCCCGCCCGCACCATTTCTGCAATCGCCAAAACACAATCCCCAAGCACCTCACAGGCTGAATCAACTATGAATTTGTTATGCTTTGACCGATGTGAAAAATTCGACACAAACGAATCAGTCAAAACAAACTTCGATATTTCTTCTCTAAGAAGCCCAAGCAGTTCTTCATCCTGAACCGCTGCGAAATCCTTTTTTACTGAATTAAGCCTTTTTAACAAATCATCCAGAATATTGTGATAAAAAATGCCGACATCCAGCGGCTCAAATTTGAATTCCTGCCGTTTTCTTAATCCCAGTATATACCGGGCAAAATATTGATACGGGCATTTTGCAAAGGTGCTTATCTCCGTCGCTGAACTGGTTATCCGCCTGCCAAATAGTTCTCCCACAACCTTCTTTTCCAGCACTGCGCTATTATCATAATTTATCGCAGAGCTAACTTCTAAGCCGACCTCCGCAAGCTCTTCGTCCCGGCAAACGGCATCCAGCAATTCATCAAACTTCCCGCCGGCATCCTGATGTGTAACAGATATATCTTTCCCCAACTGCCAGCACAGCAAATTCGCAAGTTCATTCTCGGTGGTGATTTTTTCAACATCGATTTGCCCATCCGTGATTGACTCCCCAGCAGGATTTTCAAAAAGCGATTCGAGATTATCTATAAACTGTGAACGCATCATAGGCCTGCCCTTATCGTCCGCCAGGGGATACGTAACATACAGAAACTTCGACGGCCGTGTAAACGCTATATATGCAAGGTATTGACGCTCTGCCAAATCCTGTGCGGTTGAGCCTGCCAGCGCAAAATCCGCCGACTCAGCCGTCAGCCGGTCGTCATCGGTAAGCACTCCGCGAAAACCGACAGGCACAGGAAATTGTTTCTGGGTCGCACCAATCAGGAAAACCGCCTTCAAATCAGGATGCCGGCTGCGCTCGATAGAACCTACGAGAACCTGGTCCAGCTTTGGCGGGATAAACGCCAGCGTCATCTGTGAAAATGCGGAAGTCAAAATCGCAATGTAATCCTGACAACCCAATGGCGTCAGCCATCCCTGACGGGACTGCTGCCCGCCGAAAACCTCCGCAAGCTCATCAAACACATCCACCAGCCTGCCGTAAAATTGCTGATGCTCCTCGGCGGCAGCATAATCCCCACGTTCGAGAGCATCCTCAATCCACCCGCCGATTTCCCCGCTGACACCCAGCTTCTCGATGAAATCGAATATGATATTTGTAAACTCCCTGGCAGTAACGGCCCCGGCAAGCCTGTCCCTAAGTATAAGTAACGGCTTACCGACCTCAAGGCGGATTTGATTTATTCGATTCTCATCGAAACGCTGCTCTTTTTTGTCCTGAAAATTCCACTTTTCGCCGCTCTGCCAGTCGTTGCCGACGACGCCAAACGCAAGACAGTAATTTTCCAGCACATCGACATCAGGCCGCCCAACCGGCACAAGGTCGGTTTTAAGATATGCAAATATATCGCTGTGGGAAAAACCGCCTGTCGCCGCCTGCAAAGCCGAGCAGATAAGCTGGACAGCAGGATGCTGGTTCAGCGGCCTGCGACTGTCGATAAAAAACGGCAGATTATAATCCTCAAAATACGCCCTTATATAGTGCTGATAACTCTCGATATCCGATGCGATAACCGCAATGTCACGGTATCGGCAGTTGCCCCCTCTGACCAGCCTTACTATTTCCCCGGCAACAAACCGCACCTCGGCCCGCGCATCAGCCGCCGACATTATCCGTATGTTGTCCCCCGCGGGCATCTTTTTCGGCTGCGGCTCAAACAAATTTCGCTCGATATGGCCAAGCTGCTCGCAATCTGAAAATCTCACCGCCCGGTCAAGTATTACCGGCTTATCTAATTTGAGTTTGCTCTTCCTTATTATCTCGACAAGACAGGCGTATGTCCGCTCAGTCGGATAGAACAGGCTGGTTATGTCAAATTCTTCAGCCCGCGGATTTGCCAAATCAATCTTCAAGGGGTCCAAACAAAGCGCTATCCGCACATCCGCAGCAGCTTTTAGCAGCTCGGCAAGTATCGCAAGTTCTCCCGCTGTGAAACTGGCAAAACCATCCACCCACAATTTCGCACCCCTGACAAATTCCGCCGTTCCGACTGCCCCGACCACGCGGTTCAACTGAACATCAGGGTCTATAAATTTACCCTCAACGAATTTAAGATACTCATCCAGAACCAGCGCTATATCAGCAAATTTAAGAGCGGCCAAACTCCTGTCTTTATCTAATTTGCTCACTAATTGTTTAACATCTTCAGGCGATTTCGCATACTGATGCAGTTCAGTAATGGTTTCCGCCATCTGCCTGCCTAAGCCGATATGCTCCGCCGATGCACCGAAAGCCTTCAAATCGCTCTTTCGGTCCCGCAGAATCCTGTGGATTATCATTTGCCGGCCGATGCGGGAAATGGTCGGCCTGGCCGCGTTCCTGCCCGACAGCATAAATTGCAATCTGTCGAAGGAAAGCACACCCAGTCTGCTGTAGCCGGCTATCCTCTTGTCAGACAGGATGGCACGTTCAGCCTGATAGGTCGCCTGCTCAGGAACCAGCAGAATTAACTGCTGATTATCAGACGATACCGACAGTGCATCGACAATTTCTTTTATGCAAAAGCTGGTCTTGCCTGTCCCGCTTCTGCCCAATATGAACCGAACCGTCATATAATATACCCGCCCCCCGCCCTCAATTTACATTTCTGCCTTCTACCACAAAACCGGCTTTTTTTCAAATCTTTGATTATAATCTGGAATTTTGCCGATAAATAGATAGCCGTAAGTACAATTTAAGACCGGCGGAAATAAAAGGGGAAATAGACCAATGAAAAGAAACAAAAATTTACTCTCTGGTATGCTTTTTCTGCTCGCCTGTGCAGGCCTGGCCTGGCTTTCTACATCAATTCAGGGCAGCGAAAAAACCTATGAAATTGAACCTTATATTATTCCGGAATACAGGACCGATGCCGCCCGCGCCATTGACGCCTATGAACACCTGATGGAAAGGCAGATGAACCTCACCGAAAGGAACCTGGCCAATCTCAATGCCGAGCTAAAAAACATCACCGAAAAACTGGCGTCAATCGATAACAAACTGACGGAGCTTTCCATAAGAATGACAAACATTGAAAAAAAGCTTGGTGCTGGGCAGCTTAAAGAGCCGCCGGCAGAAAAAAACAGCATTACAGTGGAGCAGAAAAAAAACGAAAACCTACCGTCACAAAAATAAAAAGGGGTTTTATAATTGACGTAACGAAAGGGGGCCTGTATGCTCAAAGCAAAAGACCTTATGACTAAAAACGTAATCAGCGTTAAAAAGGATACTCCCATTGTTGAAGCCGTTAAGCTCCTCGCCGAACATGATGTTACAGGCGTCCCCGTAATCGAAGATGATATGACCCTGGTAGGTATACTTTCAGAAAAAGACCTTCTCAGGCTGTTCTGCTGTTCCGAAAACATCACGGACAACACGGTCAAAGATTTTATGACCCAGCCTGCGATTCACTTCGATGAAAACGAAAGCTTTGACGAAGTCTGCAAGTGCCTGCTGAATCATTTCTTCAGAAGAGTGCCTGTAACATCAAATGGAAAAGTGGTCGGCATTATCAGCAGACCGGACATCATCGATTACATCCTTAAGGAAAAATATAATTTGACTACCATCCGCAGACCTAGACACTAATCCCGGTCAGCAGAATCGGCGGTCAAATCCCGCCCCGCCCTCTGCTTTTTCAAAATGCCTCGTTTCCTTTTTTCTTCCAGCCGTTTTTGCCGGATACGCCCCGGCACAGCGGTCTTTTTGCGCAGCCGCTTTTCCTTCAATGCCTCCTTCAACAATTCCTTCAGCCGCTCAACAGCAGCATCCCTGTTGCCTTTTTGAGTCCTATACTGCTGAGAAACAATGCTTATAACGCCGTCCCTGCCGGCTCTGGAGGCAAGGCGCTTCAATATTCGCTCCTTCTGAACCGCCGAAAAACTTGTGCAGCTGGCAACATCAAAAGATAATACCGCCCTGCTGTTGACCTTATTGACATTTTGTCCCCCGGGCCCGCCGCTTCTGCTGAACTTAAAAACAAGTTCCTTGTCAGAGATAAGGACGCCATTTCCTATTTCAATCAGCGATGACTTGAGTTGTGAACACATTTTTACCTTCAATAAACAATCGGCAGCAAAAACCTCATCTCCAGCCTTTCGCCGGCTTCTCTCGTATCTTCTGCGACCACTTTGTGCCGTCCTTGTCAAACTCAACCCTGTCCCTGTATATTCCGACAACTTTCACGCCGTTTATTATGTCCCCCTGATGAACAAGCCTGCTGTCGATTACCGCCGACGGGTTTTCATCATTGTATACTATCGCTGTCACCACGCTGGTCTTGCCCATTAACAAATCGCCGACCTTTATGTCTTTCCTCATTCTCCAGAAATAATGTCCGGCCATTGCGGCTATAAGAACTGCCGCCGCCAGCAGCAGCAATGCTGTGCTTATTCTGCTTTTCATATAACCTCATTTTACCTGTTGATTTCTCCGTTGAAAAGCAAATTGATTATTTCCTAAAAACTGTCAAACACTCGCAAAATCACACAGCACCGAATCTGCAATCGGTAACGCCTTTCGTGCAAGAAAGACCTGCCCCGCTTTTACCTCCAGCAACCCCAATTTTTTGTATCGTCCAATCGGCTCGGCAAACAATTCCATCGCATCAAATCCGGTCTGCTTTCTGAATTCTCCCAAATCAATCCCGCACCGCCGCCGAAGGTTCAGCACCGCCGTCTCACAGGCTATTTCAACGGCGGCAAGAGGCCGGCTCTCCGCTATTATGTCCCCATCTGCCTCGATTAGCTCAATGTATTTTTTAATGTCAGCGATATTGGCGCTGCGAATACCCCTGGTATAAGAGCTTGCCGCAGGCCCTATACCGATATAAGGCTTGTTCTCCCAATAAGTCAGATTGTGCCTGCACTGAAAACCTTTTCGTGCAAAATTCGATATTTCATACTGCTCAAAACCCGTTTTAGCCAGTTCATCAATGGCTGTCTCATACATCGCCCTGTCGATTTCCTCATCCAAAGGGACAACCTCGCCGCTCTCAACTGCTTTTTGCATCGGCGTCCCCTCCTCATAAGTAAGACTGTAAGCGGAAATATGCTCAACACCCAAATCAATCGCAGATTTGAGAGAATATTCCCACGATTTAAGTGTCGACCCTGGAATGGCAAAAATCAAATCCAGGCTTATATTTTCAAACCCCGTCCGCCGACCTTGTTTCACCGCCCGCCCGATACAGTCCACCTTATGACTTCTGCCGAGAAAATCCAGTTCGCTTTGTGTAAACGATTGCGAACCGATTGACAGCCGATTGACACCAAGTCGTCGCAATTGCCCAACTATCTTTTCATTTGTCTGCCCCGGATTAACTTCAATGGTAAATTCTTCCGCTGTGGGGCATTCCCTGACTAATTGCAGCAATTGCTCTGCCGGCAGGCAGCTCGGACTGCCCCCGCCGATATAAACCGTCTTCACAGCCCTGCCCAAATCATATCGGGACATCTCTTTGAGTATCGCAGAAACAAGTCTGCCTGAATCGTGATTTGCTATCGGCTCAGAATAAAACCCGCAGTACCGACACTTGGCCTTGCAAAAAGGTATATGCACGTATAAAGCCACCTGCTCAAAAGCAGAATGAAAACCATCGTCTCTCACCTTGTTGCTTTCACTACCGATTTTTCCTCTTTTCCAGCACGGCTTTTAATAACTCGCCTGTCTTAACATCATTAGGACATATTTGCAGCGCACGCCGGTATCGCCCTATCGCCTCATCGATTTTGCCCTGCCGTTCCAGAAGAACGCCTATATTACGATGCATCTCCGCATCGCTCGGCCTGGCCGCCAAAACAACCTCAAACTCCCTTATAGCCTCATCTGTCCTCTTCAAACCAGCCAATGCCAACCCCAATCGACCGTGCGTAATTACGTTGTCCGGCTCAAGCCTCACTGCCTTTTCATAATACTCAACCGCCTCATCAAACTTACCCTGACCCGCCAGTTCAAACCCCAAGTTACTCAGGGCGTCCACATTATCCGGCTCCAGCCGCAACGTCTCACGATACTCACTTATAGCTTCCTCACTTTTGCCCTGCTTGCCCATCGCTACTGCCAGGTTATAATGCGACTCTGCAAATTTCGGGCTCAAACTTAATGCCTTTTTGTAATACTCAATTGCCTCATCGACCCTGCCGAGACTGACTAAAATATTACCGGCGTTATTATAAATCTGTGCAGAATCAGGTTTCAGCGCCAATGCTATATTAAACTGCTCGACCGCCTCATCGATTCTACCCGCCTCTTTCAGCACAGTTGCAAGGTTACAGCGCATCCCCGCCTGATTCGGATTCAGTTGTGCCGACCGGATAAATTCCCTTATGGCCTCATCAGTCCTGCCCGCACCCCTTAGCGCATAACCGTAATTTGTGTGTATAAAATAATTGTCGCCGCTGACCGCAAGCGCTCGCTCAAACAGCACGATACTGTTTTGCCAGTATTTCAACTGTATCCGGGTACATACCGCCGCTGCCGACAGTACAATAACCGCCGATACCGCAAAAAAAACCTTTCTATAAAACCGCCCTGCCGAAATTTCCCTGCAACACCACGCAACGACAATAAATAACCCCGTTAGTGGAATATATGTATATCGGTCGGCCATCGCCTGGTTGCCGACCTGCACAAGTCCTATTACCGGCACTAATGTCCCAAGATACCACAGCCACCCGACCAGAAGATATTTGCGCCCGCGAGCAAGCCGGAATATCAGTACGGTTATAGCCGTCAGTATTAGTGCCGCAATCGCAATCTGCAAAATCGTCAATCTGCCGCCCGGATGCGGGTAAAACACCGCCAGCCGCACCGGCCAAATCATTTTCTGAATGTACCCCACATAAGAAACAACAGCATTGCCGATTCGGCTCTTTACATCAATCGCTTCTACCGGCGACACCGCACCGCCGCTTTTCTGCACAAGAAAAGTGACCACACTCGAAACTATCGAAAGAGCAAAAAACGGCACCTTCTCCAATAGCAGTCTCGTCGCTTGAGCCTTGAGTCTGGGGTCTTGAGTCTGGAATCTATTCAGCGGCCAGTAGTCCAGCAGCAGCATCACAAACGGCAATGTCACCAGCATCGGCTTGGCCATAAGCCCAACTGCAAAAAGAGCAAATGCCGCCAGATACCGCAAAACCCCCGGACGCTCCGCATACCGGATGTATGCCCACATCGTCAACAGCCAGAAAAAAGTGCTTAGCACATCTTTTCGCTCGGCAACCCATGCCACAGATTCAACGTGCAGCGGGTGCAGACCAAAAATTGCCGCAACAAATGCGCTCGCCCATAACGCCCCCGTCGCACGCTCAAGAACGATAAACAGCAGCAGCACATTTATCGTATGAATCAAAACATTGACTAAATGATGCGCACCGCTCGACAGGCCGAAAAACTGCAAATCCAGTATATGCGACAGCCACGCAACCGGATGCCAGTTGCTCTCGTATCCGCTGGTAAATGCCCACTTGACCCCATACCACGTCAGCCCCGACCGTATATGCCGGTTATTGGTAACATAGCCGTCATCGTCATATTTGACAAACTCATAGCTGCGCACCGGCCAATATACCGCAAAAGTCACCGACATCAGCAGGATACATATCAGAGCATACTGATATTTACCCGTTCGGCTGTTCATCTATCATTTCTCGAATTTCTTTCCGGTCAATTTCTCGTACGCATCGATGTATTTCTCACTTGTTTTTGTCACTATGTCCTCAGGCAGCTCCACTCCCGGCCCGGACTTGTCAAAGTTTATGCTCTCAAGATAATTTCGCACAAACTGCTTGTCGAAGCTCTCCTGGTCCCTGCCAGCCTTATATTTGTCCGCAGGCCAGAACCGCGATGAATCCGGCGTCAAAACCTCATCAATCAAAATAATCTTTCCGCCGACAGTCCCCCACTCAAACTTCGTGTCAGCCAGTATTATCCCCCTGCTCTCGGCGTACCTGCCGGCCTTTGCAAAAATCTCCATGCTTTTATCACGCACATAACTCGCCGCCTTCTTCCCGATAATATCCACGCACCGCTCAAAATTTATATTCTCATCGTGCTTGCCCTGCTCCGCCTTTGTTGCCGGCGTAAACATCAACTCCGGCAGCTTCTGACATTGCTTTAATCCGCCTGGCAGTTTCTGTCCGCACACCGTCCCGCTTGTCTTATATTCCGCCCACCCCGACCCTGCCAAATACCCCCGCACAACACATTCTACCGGCAAAACCTCAACCTTTTTGACCAGCATACTGCGCCTCGCCAAATGCTTACTATAATCGCAGAACGGCTTCGGGAAATCTTTCACGTTATCGCTTATCAGGTGATGTTCTATGTCACCAGCCAGAAAATCAAACCAGAATTTTGAAATCTGCGTCAGCACAATACCTTTATACGGTATCCCGTTGGCCATAATCACGTCAAATGCGCTTATCCTGTCGCTGGCCGCTATCAGCATCTTATCACCGAGGTCGTATATGTCCCGCACCTTCCCCCGTTTCGCCTTCTGCCCCGCTATCTCCGTCCGCAAAACAACCTCACTCATAACTTCCTTTCCTTTTTTATCCTTAAATTGACATAACTGCAAATCGTCTCCCTGACTTTTTCGATTTCTCTCGTTTCCGGCAGAAAGCTGAATATCTCTTCGAGAAACCCTCGTCTCTTTATCCGTTTCAGCGTCGCCGCAAAATTCACATCATACACCCACCCTAATTGCAGCAGTCTCATATCGTTCAGCACCCTCAGTTTACTATATGATGTTCTTCTGCCGTTAAGAATATCGTCAACCACTTTCGGTGTGTAGGTCGGCTTATCCGGGAATTCCAGTTCCAGGCTGAATTTCTGCGGGTTTTTCCTGTACTGCCTGCAATATCTCGCCACTATATAATATACGTCTAACTTGTCCGCATCGCGTATCAACCGGCAATGCAACAGGCAATCGCCGTCCAGACCGCTCGGTAGTTCCTTCAGCCCGTGATATTCAATCGCCTTCCTAATCAACTGCTTTTCTTTCCTCAGCAGCCCATCAAGCACATTAGTCTCTCTCAAAACCTCAATACCCAGCAGGCCGTGGTCTATACTTTCGTGGTCTTTGTATGTTCTATACCGGGCGAATTGCTCGAACCTGCCGACATCGTGAAAAAGGGCGATGGTTTCCGCCAGGAGCGCCTGTTCTCTTTTAAGTTCCATTTCCCTGACTATATACTGCATTTCCTCACAGACCCGCAGGCTGTGTTTTTCTTTCAGCTTTATATTGGCATTGACATAATCATCTCCGCCGTAAAACCCGGACACATAACTGAGAAACCATTTTTTGAAACTTTTTAACTGCTGCAATCTCATAATTATCCTGCTTTTACTGAAAACAACGTTTTTGGCCGTTAATTTATAGCAACTTTCCGCAAAAATTCCAATTGCATATTCAAAAACATTTCCTTTTGCAGTATAATCTGCAAAAGCCATTTCATAACTGTCATTCCCGCGCAAGCGGGAATCCAGTTCGCTCTATAAGCTGCTGGATACCTGCTTCCGCAGGTATGACAACTCGAAGCGGTCAAAATGAGAAATGGCTTGTAGTAAACGCTCTTTTGAAAGGGAGGATTTAAAAATGCCAAAGGTTAGAGATGTGATTGTAAAAAAGCCCACCCAGAAGGAGATTTCCACCTGCAAGGCCTGGCCTATCTGGAATTGTCAGCCAAGCACCTTCGATTGGCAGTACACAGAAAAGGAAACCTGCCTTATCCTCGAAGGCAAAGTAACGGTTACTGACAAAACGGACTCCGTAAGTTTCGGCCCCGGCGACCTCGTTATTTTCCCACAGGACCTCGAATGCACCTGGCAAGTCAATGAGGCCGTAAAAAAACACTACAACTTCGGCTGATGCTTTATATATTTAGCCCGCCGTTTCACGGCGGGTTGCATGAGTTTACCCCGTGGGATGCGCCGTTTGCTATCCCATCGGGGCGAGGTCCGCTCAAACCTTTTTCAACGCCCGCTGTCCGGGCGTTTGTATTTAGCCCACGGTTTCACCGTGGGTTGCAACCGTGAGGCCCGCTTTTTAACCCCCATCAACGTCCGTCGTTTGGACGTTTGTATTTAGCCCGCCGTTTCACGGCGGGTTGCCCGCGAGAGGTTCGCTTTTCGTTTAGCGGTCGCCGGCACGGCGACCCCCGTCATTCTGAGCGCAGCGAAGAATCTCAATTGTCATTGCGAGGCCGCCATAGGCGGCCGTGGCAATCTCTCCTCTGTCATTCCCTCGCAAGGCCTGCCCTGCCTGTCACGCTTACCCCGTGAGATGCGACAGTTTACCCCGTGGGATGCGCCGTTTGCTATCCCATCGGGGCATCTCATCGGCGTCATTCCCAACCTGTCCCGATTTTCCTTGATTTGCAGGCTAAGCAAGATAGAATCTTATCGGTGTCAGGATTGTGCAAGACCATCCTTAAAAACGGCAAAGTCTTGCAAAAAAGTCTCTTTGTCAGCAAAGGGGTTTTTATGAAAAAACTCGTTCATCTTGCTGCTTTCCTTTGTCTTTTATCTCTCTGGCCGCTTATCCAGTCTCCCCTAATCGCCGCCGAAGATACCGTCAAGCTGGTAAAAAACGTCAAACCCGCCGTCGTCTTAATACAAACCTTTGATGCCAACGGCCAGCCAAGCGGTAGTGGCAGCGGCTTCTTAATAAATAATAAAGGCCACATCATAACCAACCACCACGTCATCGAAGGCGCTTACTCCGCCACAGTTAAAACCTCGGCAGGCAAAGAATATCCGGTGCAGGGCATCATCGCCAAAGACATCGAGGCCGACATCGTCAAATTGTTGGTCAACATACCAGATAGTAACATCGTCCCCTTAAAACTCAGCACCGCCATACCATCGGAAGGTGAGGACGTCATCGTTATCGGAAACCCTCTCGGCTTCGAATCAACCGTATCAACCGGCATCGTATCAGCAGTTAGAGACATCCCCGCTTTTGGCAAAATCCTCCAGATAACCGCGCCCGTCTCCCCCGGCTCAAGCGGCAGTCCCGTCCTGAATACCAAAGGCGAGGTAATTGGCGTAGCCACACTTATCGCAACCAAAGGCCAGAATCTCAATTTCGCGATTCCCAGCGACAAAATCATTGCCCTCAAAGAAATATCCCAAATGCCTATATTCAAAATGCTGGCTGCTGATTCAAACGATGCTCAATTATTTTACAACAAAGGCTTCATAGAGTTATGGCAGGAAAACTATTCTATTGCACTTACATACTTCCAAAAGGCAATGGAAAAGAATCCGGATTATGCCAAGGCTTGGTTTTCTGCTGGTTATTGTTACAACAACCTTGGCCGCTATCAGGATGCGGTAGAAGCCTATAAACAGGCCATCAGACTCAAGCCGGATGATGCCGAGGCACACAATAATCTTGGCGTTGCATACAACAACCTTGGCCGCTATCAGGAAGCGATAGAAGTCTGTAAGCAGGCCATCAGACTCAAGCCGGACTATGCCGAGGCACACTATAATCTTGGTATTGCCTACGGCAGCCTTGGCCGCTGGCAGGATGAGATAGAAGCCTATAAACAGGCCATCAGAATCAAGCCGGATGATGCCGATGCACACAATAATCTTGGCGTTGCATACGGCAAACTTGACCGCTATCAGGATGCGGTAGAATCCTTTAAGCAGGCCATAAGAATCAAGCCGGGTTATGCCGGGGCACACTATAATCTCGGCTTTACCTATTTTTTAGCTGGCGACAAAGGTTCAGCCCTTGAAGAATATAAAATCTTAAAAACCTTGGACACTGAAATGGCAAACAAATTGTTTAACTTGATTTATAAGTAGCGAAATAAGGATAGGTGCATATAAATGAGGCCGTCAGCGGCCAAAGAATCGCAATTCTCGTTCACAATTTAATGGAAGAGTGATATGTACAAGAAACATATTTATTGGGCAGTGATGCTGATTTGCTTAACCACTACTTACTGTTTTTCATCTGATAATTATGACCCCAACGCGTTGAGATTATCTGCCAACAATTCAACTGTTCCGTCAGGGACGGCGGAAGGCGGTATTTGGGCAAAAGTATTATCTTCCAAGTTTGATATATTATTTGGTTTTATACTTGGCTTGATCAGCACTTGTTTTATAGATTATCTGCATAGGGTAAGAAAAAAGAAAGAATTTCGGGAAGGAGTCCTTGCGGAATTGAAACAGAACCTGGCTATCTTAGGCTACCTTACTCTTGATAACAGCGATGCTTCTATTACAGCCGAAAAGGTTGAATATTGGCTTAGATTAAATAAAGAATTTGACTTTTTACAATTAGCCGCCCCTCTTGACGACAACACCTCACATAAACAACTGATTCAACTTCTTGAAAACAAGCAGAATGCTAAGGATCTTGTTGAAACCCACGAATCTATCAGGATCAAACGCCAACAAGGAAGTAGTTACCAATCCCTAACAAAGCTGAGGTATGACTTTTTGCAGAACAACATTCACTCAATCCCACTACTGAAAAAGAAAGAACGCGATTTATTATTAAATATCTTCCGTCAACTTAATATCATCAATGAGCAGATAGATCGTAATAAGTTTTACTTTGAAAAAAGCTATGATGGCAGTCTTGACACCGATAACCGCGCCCGCCTCAGAAAAAATTATCTCGACAGTTGTCAGGCAATTTCAGGATGGTCATTCAAAGTTTCCAAAGAGATAGCTCATTTTTTAGGATATAAAGCCGTTTAGGCTTGAACTAAAGCTGTAGGGACATTTTTATTAAACGTGCCAAATTCATGCCGATTCATTTTTCCCTTTAGGAAAACAGGTGGACAGTGGGACTATTGAAAAACCATTGTTTACCAAACGCCATTCGGAACGTTTACCTGAATTAGTCAAGACTTAACCTGACACTTCTGTGCTGTAATTTTTCGCCGTTTTTTTTAACTTCGTTATTCGATATTCAATTCCCCTGCACAGAGATAGGAACGACCATCATCTACTTTCGGCCAAAGCCCCTTAGGGGCAAGCCGACAACGTCGGCGGTGGACGAGACACCGGCCAATCGCACAAACCGTGTTTGGAGAATTGGCCGAGTCGAGTACACCCCACTGGCCGAAAAAAATCCGTGTTAATCCGTGTCAATCCGTGGTTACAATGAGTTAAAAATTCTTCCTGTCCCTGCAAGCTGTAGGCAGGGATGTGTCCTCTTGCCCTCTGCGGCTTTGGAATGTCCTGTTAATCCTGTCTAAAAAAAAACCGTGTAAATCAGTGTCCACCTGTGGCTGATTTTTCAATCAAATACGCAGGTACCCAACCCCAAAAAATCCCGAAATCGCAAAAATTTTCCAACCCCCCTTACTCCTTATTTCACAATAACTTATCTTTCTTTCTATCCCCTGCACCCTGGCCCCTATACCCTGTTTTTTCACCTCAAACACGCATCCCCGCCCAATTATAGAAAGACACTACGTCTCGATGTTATATGAAACAAAATTTAACAATAATAGAAGAATCAGTGTTAATCTGCGTAAATCTGCGGTTAAAAATCTTTCAATCAAAAATATCAAATTATGCGAAACGAACCCAATTTTTCAAAAAGTCAAATGTTTATAACCTTAATAAAAACAACTAATTACAACAAAAAATGGACAATGGACACTTGGTCAAAACGAACCCAAACGAACCCAATTTTCGGGACGACAAACCCGCCCTGCTATCATCCGCCTCACGCGATACGATATACGCACGACTATATACGGATTACTTCGCCGCTCTCGTCCCTTCGGCCTTTCGCCCGGAGTCTGTCTTTGTATTTGCCCCCGCTCGCCTTTTTAACCGTTCTTAATCCCCCGCGGGTCGTTGCCTTGCTCGATGGCCGTTATCTTATTTATTCTTCTCTGGTGTCTGCCCCCGCTAAACTCAGTATTCAGCCACACTTCCACCATTTTCCGCAGCACAACCTCTCCCGTCAAATCTCCCGATACGCAAAGCACATTCGCATCGTTATGATGTCGCGAAATCTGCGCCGTCAGCTCATCATGACACAGTGCCGCCCGTATCCCCTTTATCTTATTCGCAGCTATACACATCCCTATTCCGGTCCCGCAGGTTAAAATCGCCCTGTCCGCCTCTTTCTTTGACACCGCCAATGCCGCCAGATACGCTTGGTCGGGGTAATCAACCGGGTTCTTGCTGTCGGTGCCGAAATCGACATACTCATGCCCCATCTGGGTAACTATGGTCTTGATTAATTCTTTGGCTTCATAACCGCGATGGTCGCTGCCCAGTGCTATCTTCATATCACAAACCCACCTATTCTTTTCTTAACAGCTTCTTCTATTATATACGCACACCTGTCATAAACGCTCTGCGGCTGCCCTATCGGGTCCTCAATATCCCTGTCTCCCGCCAGCAACACACATTTGTCCGCAGAAATGGGGCTCAAAGCAGCTATTCTTTCGCAGTGAACTTGGCCCATCCCAAAAACAAAGTCGCAGTCCTCAATAAGCTGCCTGGTCAGTCCAGTGCTGATATGTTCGCTTAAATCGACTCCTCTGGCCGCACACGCCGCCACTGCTTCCGGACTTGCCGGCATTCCCGTTATACCCATTGTGCCGGCTGATACTATCTTATACCCCTTTTCTTCGAGCTGGTCAACCCTGCACCCCAATTTTTCCGCAAGATATTTGCTGAATATTCCCTTTGCCATTGGGCTTCGGCACGTATTGCCCGTACAGACAAACAGAAATTTGACCACTGACATCATCTTAATCTCTGCTTCGGAATAAAACCCAGTCCTTAAAATTTCGAGACTGTTTTTGCCTATTTTCACCACTCCGCTGCTTTTCTGATATTTGCAGGGCCCGCCGTCTAACAGCATCTCTATTTGGCCGTCAAATCGTTCAAAAACCTCTTCAGCCGTCACCGCCGGCGATTGCCCCGCGAGGTTTGCGCTCGGCGCTACCACCGCATTACGCACCCTTTGCAGCAATTCAGATGCTATATCATTATCAGGACAGCGAATGCCTATCGTGTTATTCTTATACAGATTTTCAAAAACTTCCTTTTCAAACCCGTTCCGCTGCTTTTCAATATCCTCCTCGTTTAGCTCGAAAACGATTGTCAACGGCCCAGGCCAGCCATTCTTAATCAGCTTTTGCCCCCTTAATCCCACCGTGGGCAGGTATTTTTTGTAATCTTCCTTTCGCCCGATATGTAGTGTGTAATACTTATCAGGACTTCGGCCTTTAATTTTATCAAGTTTGGTCAACGAATCCGTTTTGACCCGGCTGGCAATGCCGTAAACCGTTTCGGTAGGGAATGCCACCAGCTTGCCGCTATCGACCAATTCAGCAGCATCTCTGATTTTTGCCAAATCAATATTTGCAGCATCAATTTTTATAATCCGTGTCTGCACAGTTATTTTTTAATACAAAAAATCACTCATAATAGCAACATTTTAAGCTGGAAATATGGTTCTGCCGCCGATTAAAGTCTGATAAAACCGCAAAAAACAAAACACCATAAAGGCACCGCAAAAATTTTTTCAATAAAACATTATTTTGCCTAAATACGCTAAATTATCTATCTTAACATTGCCGATAGATTCATTGTTTGACGGAACAACGATTTTTGAAGCCAATAAGGAGATTCGACTATGGAGACACAGGTAGAGCATCGCCAGGACACACGAACCGAAATTACCTGGCCTGTTAGTATCTGGCTGCCGGAGGCTAATCGATTCTTTACCGGCCAAAGCACAAACATCAGCAGAACCGGCGTTCTTCTTACCGTGCCGGTAACAACACCTGTCAGAGCCGGAAATGTCGTAGAACTTAACTTTCCGCGAACAATGGCCTTGGCAAAAGAAAAAGGGGGGTTTGCCAGGATAAAATGCGGTAAAGTCGTACGTGTTGACCGCGGTAATATGCTTAAAGCCGCCAACATTGGCGTTGCGATTCAGTTCAACTAATTCGTCGCGGTCAGGAAAAAATATATAACCTTCATCTTTCGCTTCGTCGTTTCGCAGGAAGTCAGGTTAGAACCTTTTTGTCCTCACGTGACAATAAGGCTGACCGCCATTCTTCCCATAATAATCCTGGTGATACTCCTCAGCACGCCAGAAATCCCCCGCCCGCTCAACCGTTGTCACCACATCGAGACCTTTTTTTCGCAATTGCTCTATCAGGCGGTTTGCCGTTTCCTTCTGCTGGTCATCCACATAAAAAATCGATGAGCGATACTGCCCGCCTATATCAGGCCCCTGCCGGTTCTTCTGGGTGGGGTCGTGAACCTCAAAAAACAGCTTGGCAAGGTCTTCGTAGCTGACTTTTGCGGGGTCATATTCAACTTCAACCGTTTCTGCGTGTCCGGTTTTGCCGGTGCAAACCTGCTCGTAGGTCGGGTGCTTGACATTTCCGCCCATATACCCTGAATGCACCGCAACTACCCCATCTGTCTTTTTAAACCAGTATTCAACTCCCCAGAAACAACCGCCCGCAAAATAAGCTTTTTTTATCTGCTGCTTTTCTTTTTCATCGGCTTTGGCCGCAGGCACAAATACCAGCGATACCGAATTCACGCAATGCCTTATGTTTTTCTTGGTAAGGCCTTCGCCTACAAAAACGTGGCCAAGATGCGCGCCGCAATTAGCACAAATAATCTCGGTTCGCTGGCCGTCGGCATCAGGTATATGCTTTACCGCACCGGCTATTTCGTCATCGAAGGAAGGCCACCCGCAATGGCTGTCAAATTTATCGTTACTTCGATAAAGCGACACCCAGCACCGCTTACAAATATATACCCCAGCCTCTTTGTTATTAAGGTATTTGCCTGCGAAAGGCGTTTCTGTGCCTTTATGGATTATTACGCGTTCCTCTTCGGGCGTGAGCTTATTGTAAACCATTCCTTTCCCTCCCTGCTGCACCGCCGCAACAGCTATCGCAATAATCAAACCTGCAATCCCGATATACAAATATCTCATCTGCTCTGCTTCCGCTTTCTTTTATACTCTCCGATGCTTTGTTGAAAACCGTAGTTGTCATTCTGAGCGCAGCGAAAAATCTCGCCGTTTTCAGGCAAAAAAACAGATTCTTCACTCCGCTGCGCTTCGTTCAAAATGACAACGGCATAAGTTTTCAACACAGCAACGCTCCGATACAGTCGCTGCCGCAAACACCAACCCGCTTTAATACATCATATACGGCGGGTATTCATATACACCTCTGTTCAGCTCTGGATGCATTATTGCCCATACGAACATCCCCACAAACAGTGCAATTAGTGCTGCCACGCCGACCATAGCCCAGAAAAACTTATCGTGCAAAAGCTGATTAACACGTGCAGTAAACTCGTGCCACGCAGGCATTTGCGGCAGATGTATCCGGCCAAACCAGTTTTTAATCTGCAACGTATACATAGTCTGCCTCCTTTTCTTACCCCTCTATCTATTATTACGAAGATTTTCAGGGCTTGTTTCACATTATCTTTTATCTGCAAGGTCGCATTAACAAACACAAGGCCGGCTTTTTTACCTCCGCCGGCCTTTTCAAAAACAATAAAATGTATGCCGACTTCACTCCTCAATCGGCATATTGTTTCTCTTCCATTCTTCGAAACCGCCCAGCAGTTCCATTACCGGGTAGTCGTTCTCAGCAAATTCCCTGCACGCCCTTGCAGCAAGCAGGCAGGTAACCGAATAACAATACACAACGTTGGGTCTGTTGCGGCTTAGACCTTCAAAAATACGCCACCTGTTCTTCGGAAGGTTTACCGCTCTGGGTATGTGGCCTTGTTTATAATCTTTCTCTGCCCGCACATCAATGATGTTGACCTCGCCTTTTTTAATCAACTCGCTCAATCCAAATGGGTCGATGGTAAACTCCAGCCTGGTTTCAAAATATTCCAGTGCCTTATGTGGACTTATTACCGCTGCCATATAGCACCCCCTTTCATCTTTTCTTATATATGCCTTCGTCTACTATAATATACGCTTCGGGGAATTAGATGGTTCTTTTCTGTCAGAGAGTCTTGTAAATAATAACGCAGGGTAAGCACGCTATGGCGTATCTTCGCACGGGATTGTTAAAAACTTATAACAAAACCAACTGTGCTGCTTTGCTCGCCCAATGAGATGCCGTTTCCGTAAGTTATCTCGCTGGAGTCATTCCCGCGAAACTTGTCCTGAGCACGGTCGAAGGCGCGAGAATCCAGATGTTTTTATTAAAACAACTTTAGGTTTTGTTACAGGCTCTTAACAAATCAGCCTGATTATCTTATAAGCAAGCATTTCAAAAAGGCTGGGCCGGTTTGTCTCGGCCTTTTTTATTCACAACTGAACTATGCAGGAGCTGACAATCATCGCAGAAACGTTTTTTCCCACATTTTTCCTGCCAACAGGCAATATCATTGGTCCGTGACAGGACAATTCGCTGGAGATGGTCGGCATTTTCTGTGCCTTTCAGTAATACCAGGTCGCCCGCCTTGAGATAATCATTTAAGAAAGAGTTGAGTTGGTGGAGAGTGCAAAACGCCATAATGCGGTCATCTTCGGGATGGGGGCGGGCCTTGAGGGCCGATAGAGCATGCTCACCAACGAAAACTATCTTGTCAACCACATCCAGCGCCTGCAAAACAACGGTCTTATATCTACGATAAAAGCCCTTGGGAGTATCTGAGATTGACCCTATGACGACAATTTTTCTTTCCGCTTTTGCTTTTCTCATAAAATCCAGAGAGGCAGGTATGGTCCACAGCGACGCCTTCCAATTGTCGCAGATGAATATAACGCCATCAGGGGTTTGATGCGGACACATTCGATAAGGCATAGGATTGAAGGTCTCGACTGCCTGAACGGCACGTTCGAGCGAAACGCCTGCGGCAATCGCGGCAGAGAGCGCTGCCAATACAGCGTAAGCCCAGTGCTCGCCTAACAACCGTGTTTGAAGATGAAGCCGTTTTCCCGCAAAACAGACGTCAAGTGACATTGGCGTCGGCCAGATGCAAGATACGCATTCACCGCGGACCATCGCATCGGCTGATAATCCGTAAGTGATAACCTGGGCTTTTGTTCGCTTCCGCATCTCATACACGTAAGGGTCATCCGCATTGAGAACTGCCGTGCCATTAACCGGAAGCGATTCCACGAGTTTTCCTTTCTCTGCAGCCGTCGATTCCAGGTTGCGATAGCTACCGTAATGGTCCTGACCGATGTGAGTAATCACGCCGATTTGAGGCTTTAACAACTTTGCTGATTCCTCCATTGCGCCGGGTCGTTGAGCGCTGATTTCATTAACGCAGAAGCGGTGCCGCGGAGAGACGGCCAGAATTGTTTCAGCGATATAACGGACAGTGTTCTCGTGGCTGCCCTTTCGGACAGCGCCTTCCTTTGCCAGTATAGCAGCAATGAGTTCTGTGGTCGTTGTTTTGCCGCAACTACCCGTAACGCCTATGAAGCATACTTTTCCAGGCACACCAAGTACAGTTCTGTATATCCTGGCAAGCTCAAACTTCAGACGAAGTTTTATAGGCTTAAAGATATATTCCTTGAGACGACATTCTATCAGCTTAAAGAAACGATTTGCAAATCTCAATTTCATTATATAATACCAATTGCATTTAATATATGCGCTTTGAAGGAGCGGACAGTCATTGCGAGGCCTGCCGTTTAGGCCGTGGCAATCTCAAAAACGAACGGCAAAGAGATTGCTTCGCTGCGCTCGCAATGACACC
>Ga0315276_10000897_pt1 | contig 26319 bp, 27 predicted proteins | sample YL17G05_0_MG_FD_204542 | JGI IMG/M metagenome (GOLD analysis project Ga0315276, IMG submission 204542) | Sediment microbial communities from Yellowstone Lake, YNP, Wyoming, USA - YL17G05_0 | ecosystem: Environmental > Aquatic > Freshwater > Lake > Sediment | place: USA: Wyoming | collected... | reverse complement strand
GGACCCTGCCGAGGGCATAGGCCGCGCCCGAGGCAAGGACACGGCCGGTCCTTCCCGCGTCCCGGCCGATGAACGACACCGCCGCGATGTTCGTGGCCAGCGGGCAGGGGCTGATGGCCGTCAGGATACCCAGCCAGAACGCCATCCCGCCGCCGGCCGCCCATTCCGTCATGATCGCTTCTCCAGGTACGACCTCACCTCGCCCTGGACATACTGCCGGAACGCCTCGTCCTCCCGGAGAAGCTCCCAGATCCTCTCGAGGTTCTTCCACCGGACCTGGGTCCCATCCACGAGGTCCACGACCACGAGGGATTTCGTGTACAGCCTGTAGTCCTGGATGAAGTGCCTGTTGGCCGGCTCTTCGACATTCACCACGAGCCATTCCACCTTCCTCTGCTTCATCTCCCCGGCGAAGGCCGCGCGCACCGCTTCCCCCGCCAGGGCCTCGATCTTCCTGCAGGAGACGCAGCGGGCGTTCCCGTGGAAATAGTAGACCCGGACCACATGGGCAACCGCCGGTGTGGGCGCCGCGATCTCCTCCCCGGCCGTCGCCGGAGGCGTCCCCGATCCCAACGCCGTCCCCACAGCGAGCGCCGCCGCCACGATCAGCACCATTTGCGGAAAGCACGACTTCCTTATCTTCATGGCTGCGACTCCGTGTCTCGCTCAGACGAGCAGGTTGAAGAGATAGCCGACCAAGACGATCCCCGCCGTCACGATGGCGACGAACGAGGCGATCAGGGCGGGCTTGAGGACCTTCCTCAGGATGATGATTTCCGGGAGCGACAGGGCGACCACCGACATCATGAACGCCAGGACGGTGCCGAGCGCGGCGCCCTTCTCGAGCAGCGCGCTGACCACCGGGATGACCCCTGCGGCATTGGAATAGATCGGCACGCCGATCAGCACCGCCAGCGGCACCGACCACCAGGCCCCTTTTCCCATGATCGACGCCAGGAGGTTCCCGGGGACGTAGCCGTGGATGCCGGCGCCGACGGCGATTCCCAGGAGCACCCACGGCCACACCCGTCCGACGATGTCCCGGACGGCGGCGAGCCCCTGGCGCAGGCGCTCCTCCCACCCCGCGGGACCCGGAACGGCCGCGCCGGAGACGGCCCGGGTCTCGTACACCCATGGCTCCACGTGCCGCTCCAGGCGGAGCCGGCCGATGATCCAGCCGGAGATCACGGCGACGGCGAGGCCGGTCCCCAGATACAGCGCGGCCACCCGCCAGCCGAAGAGGCCGAACAGGAGCGCCAGGGCCACCTCGTTGACCATCGGGGCCGAGACGAGGAAGGAGAAGGTGACGCCCAGCGGGACGCCGGTCGCCACAAAACCGATGAAAAGGGGCACCGCCGAGCAGGAGCAGAAGGGAGTGACGGTGCCCAGGAGGGCTGCGAAGACGTTTCCGGCGGACTCCCTCTTCCCCGCCAGGAGCGCGCGGGTCCGCTCGGGGGTGAAGAACGATCGGACGACTCCGACGCCGAAGACCACCAGGACCAGGAGCATCAGGACCTTGGGCGCCTCGTAAACGAAGAAGCCGACGGCGCTCCCCAGGTGCGTCTCTGGATCCAGCCGCAGGATGTCCCGGGTGACGCGACTCGCCGCCGGCTCGAGCACGCTGTAGAGCGCAAGCCACAGGGCCAGCCCTCCCAGCACGGGAAAGAGAAGCGGCGGCCGGCGCGCCGGACCGACCGTCGTTGTCTCCACGCTGCTCACGGGGTCACGGCCTTTCCGCCGGCCCGTGGGACCGGGACCCCGGCGCCGAAGCAGCGCCTCCGGAACCACAGCGCCACGTTCACGAGCCCGATCAGCACGGGCACCTCGACCAGCGGTCCGATGACCGCAGCGAAGGCAGCGCCGTGATGGATGCCGAAGGTAGCCACGGCCACGGCGATGGCGAGCTCGAAGTTGTTCGAAGCGGCGGTGAACGACAGCGTCGCCGACTGCGGGTAGTCGGCGCCCACCGCCCGGCTCATGAAGAACGAAGCCACGAACATGACCACGAAGTAGATGAGCAACGGAACGGCGATCCGCGCCACGTCGAGCGGCAGCTGTACGATGGTCTCGCCCTTGAGCGAAAACATGACCACGATCGTGAACAACAGCGCGATCAGAGTGATCGGACTGATCGCCGGGATGAAACGCTTCTGGTACCAGTCCCTGCCCTTGGCCGCGATCAGCGAGAAGCGCGAGATGATTCCGGCCAGGAACGGAATGCCGAGGTAGATGAAGACGCTCCAGGCGATCTCGCCGATCGTGATGTGGACGGCGACACCCTTGAGGCCGAACCAGCCGGGCGCGAGGGTGATGAAGACGTACGCGTAGACGGAAAAGAAGAGCACCTGGAAGACGGAGTTGAACGCCACCAGGCCCGCGCAGTACTCGGAGTCGCCACCGGCGAGGTCGTTCCAGACGATGACCATCGCGATGCAGCGCGCCAGGCCGATCAGGATGAGCCCCACCATGTACTCGGGCTTGTCGCGCAGGAACAGCACCGCCAGCGCGAACATGAAGACGGGACCGATCACCCAGTTCTGGACCAGAGAGAGAGCGAGCACGCGTCCGTTCCGGAAGACGGGGCCCATCTCCTCGTAACGCACCTTGGCCAGCGGCGGGTACATCATGAGAATCAGCCCGATGGCGATCGGGATGGAGGTCGTGCCGACGTTGAAACGGTTGATGAAGGGCACCACCCGTGGGAACAGGAAGCCGCCGGCGACGCCCGCGGCCATGGCGAGGAAGATCCAGAGCGTGAGGAAGCGATCGAGGAACGAAAGGCGCCCGACGACCCCCTCAGACATGCTGGCGCTCCTTTCGGACCCGACGATGCCGGCTGAACAGGGAGGGTGCGGCAAAGCGCGTGGGCGTGATGCTGCAGAGTTCGTCCAGTGGAACTGACTTCACTTCGCGCAGGCGCTTGCGGTCGGCAACCACGATCGGGTCACCGTCCAGCGGGCCACGAAGCATGGCGAGGACCTTCTCGGCGTAGGGGTTGTGGCTCCCCGATGCGATGCCGTAATGGATCCACCGCCCGTCGCGCCGGTCCTCCACGAGCCCCGCGCTCTTGAGGATCGCGAGGTGCTTGGAGACGGTGGACGGGGCGAGACCCAGGACGGCCTGCACCTGGCAGACGCAGAGGTCCCGCTCCTCGAGGAGCTTGAGAATCCGGGTCCTGGTGGGATCGCCGGCGGCTTTCAGGGCAATTTCCAGGTTGCGCATCCAAGGCCTCCATCATTTCGCCATGTGGCGAATTGTAATTGCGTGCCTTCGGATCGTCAAGCCGCGGCCTCCACGGCGCCGGAACCGGCACCCGAGAAGCCGCGTCAGCGTCCCTGGGCCACCAGGGCCAGGTTCTCGCGCCTTCGGGCGAGGAGCGATTCCGCCAGGCGGAAGAGGGGGAGGGAGAGCGCCGCCGCGACGGCGGCCCACCCCGCCACGAGGAGGAGGGCCAGCGCCGGGCTTTCGAGGAACATCAGCGCCCCGAGAGCGAGGGCGACGGCCGGCCCCGCCCCCGCCACGATGCAGAGCATCCCCAGGAACGAGGCCACGGGGTGGGGCTTGCCCGCCATCCCGATCCGCCCGACGTCCATCGTCTTGGGGAGAAGCGCGGAGATGATGGCGCCGCACGGCGCCAGGAGGAAGAAGACCGCCGCCCCTCCCGCGGGCACCGCCAGCCAGAGGAGCGGCGACCCGCCCGGAGCGATGATCAGGGCGGCGAGGTAGCACAGGAGTGCCCGGATAGCCGCCAGAATCGCCCCGCCCGCCGCCTTTCCCCGGATCAGATCCCGATCCGACACGGGGGCCAGGAACTCCAGGGTCAGGCCCGAGCGATCCATGGCGAACTGGTTCAGTGTGGACGCCTCCAGCGTCATGAAGGCGAAGGCGACCCCAGCGAACGCCAGGATCACGCCGAAGGGGACCGGCAGGCCCGCCGGCATCATCTCCCCGGGTCGCCGGATCCAGAGGGTGCCCATCACCAGGACCACCAGCGGGGGAAGGCACAGGGCGATCTTCCCCTGCACCGTCCGGAAGATCAGCTTCACCTGGGCCGTCGCCACCGCGGAGGCGGCGGGGCCCAGCCCCGGAACCCGGCCCCAGAGGGCGAAGGATCTTCCCCCGCGCCGGGACGACTGGATCTCGGGCGTCTCCAGGAGCCTGCGGTAGATCCGTGACGCGATCCCGTGGGTGGCCACCGCCCAGGCGGCCAGGAGCGCCAGCGGCAGGAGTGCGGAGCCGCCCCGGCGCCCAGACGCCAGGGCGACGCACCGGACGTAGAGCTCCGGAGGGTAGGCCGCGGCCCACGCAGGAAGCGCCCGGCCGTCCCGTTCCATCCTGCCGGGGCGTCCCGGCGCCGGGGCGGGAGGCTTCGGGACTCCTTGCGGGGCCGATTCGGGACGCTGCCCTTCCCGCTTCTCCACGCCCGCCTTGACGTCCCGCGTCCGCGTCCTCAACGGCTCGAAAGTGGAGAGAAGGCCCGGAAGCATCCCGCCCGCCGCGATGGTGATGAGCAGGACCAGGCTGATCGCCTCGCCGCGCCGGCGGTCCCGAAAGACCAGATGGGTGAATGAGGACGAAAGCGCTCCCAGCCCCGTCAGGAAGCCCAGGATCGCCGCGGCCGCCGCAAGGAGAAGCAGCGCCGGGACGACCCCTCCCGTCATCATCCATCCCAGCGCCAGGCAGAGGGTCCCCGAAGCCAGGAGCGCCAGCCACGGGTCGCCGAGACCCGAGAGCGCCTCACCCAGGTAGAGGAACCTGGCGGGGACGGGGAGGAGGAGAAACCGGGTCAGGTTGGGCGGGGCCCCCTGCGTGGCGCGCAGGAGCGGCGCCAGGATGGTGAGGACGAACTCGAAAACAAGGAACGTCCGGAGGACGACCAGGGCCGTGGCCAGGAACCTCTCCGACGTGGCGAGAGACCATCCGCCGGAGAGACCCAGGGCCCCCATCAGGAGGATCGCGGGGACGAAGAGAAGGAACGCCAGGATCGGCCCCAGCACCTGGAAGGCCCGGGAGGCGCGCTCCATGGCGTCCCGCTTCCGGCTCGGGCGCAGGCTGTTCACCGCCAGGTGCCAGCGAAGCGAAGCCAGGGCACGGAAGTAGCGGATCATCCGGCAAGCCACTCCAGGGCCGGCCCCTCCGTCCCGGCGGCCCCCACCAGGTCCAGGAAGATCTCCTCCAGCGTCTTCCCGGCCTCCGTTCCCGATCTCAGCGACTCGAGCGACCCCTGGGCCACCAGCTTCCCCTTGTGGATCACCCCCACATGGTCCGAGAGGCGCTCGACAATCTCCAGGATGTGGGAGGTGAGGAAGATGGTCCTCCCCCGCTTCACGAAGGAGTGGAGCAGGTCCTTGATCTGCCGGGAGGCGATGGCGTCGATCCCCTCGAAGGGCTCGTCCAGGAAGAGGAGATGGGGGGCCGGCAGAAGCGCCACCGCCAGGGAGATCTTCTTGCGCATCCCGTGGGAGTAGTCGGCCACCAGGGCGCCGGCGGCCATCCGGAGATCCATCAGATCCAGAAGCTCGTCCGAGCGGTGCCGGATCGTCTTCCGGTCCAGGCCGTGGACCTGGCCGATGAAGGCCAGCGTCTCCGCGCCCGTGAGCCGGTCGAACAGCGCCAGATCCTCCGGGACCACCCCCACCCGCCGTTTCACCGCCACCGGGTCCGCGACGGGGTCGATCCCCAGGATCTTCATGGTCCCCGCCGTCGGCCGGAGGAGCCCGGTGAGGCACTTGATGGTGGTGGACTTTCCGGCGCCGTTGGGGCCCAGGAAACCGTAGAGGCTCCCCGTCGGGACGGCCAGGTTGATCTCGTCCACGGCCACCAGGTCGCCGAAAGTCCGCTTCAAACGGAGGGTCTCGATGGCCGGCATCGGTTCCATGGTGCTTGATATTAAACCGCATTTTGGATATCTTCGCGCGGAGTTGCGTGAACATCCCTCGCGAGGCGCCGTGCCCTCCGACGACAAGCTCAAGGACCTGCCCCTTCTCATCAAGTCGCGCTACGGCATCATCGTGGTGGAGACGGTCGAGGAGGAACGCGCCGCGCTCCTGCTCAGGCAGATTGCCGGAGAGATGGGCCTCCCTTTCTTCACCTGGACCCCCACCAAGGGCCTCAGGCGCGACGGCATCGAGGGATCGGTCTACGGCACCGTCGATCCCGGTCAGGCCCTGGCCCACGTGGAGGCTTCCTCCTTCCCCGCCCTCTACCACTTCCAGGGGCTGGGGGACTTTCTCGAGGACAGGATCCTGGCCACGCGGCTGAAGGACGCCGCCGCGCAGTTCTCGAAGTCGAGGGGCGCCATCGTCCTCACCGGCCTCGGCATCGCCCTGCCCGAGTCCCTGAAACCGATGAGCGCCGGCCTTTCGCTGCCCACCCCGGAAATGGGCGAGTACCGGGATCTCCTCCGGCGTGTCCTGGAGGACCTCTCCGGGCGGATGACCGTGAAGGTGGAGATGAAGTCCGGGGACTTCTCCCGCCTTCTCGCCAACCTGAAGGGGCTCACTCTCCTGGAGGCGGAGAAGATCCTCACCCGGGTGGTGATGGAGGACGGAAAGCTCTCCCCGGAGGACGTCCGGGCTGTGGTGGACGCCAAGAAGACCATCGTGGAGCGGGAGGGGGTGCTGGAGTACTTCCCCGCCGAGGAGAAGATGGCGGACGTGGCCGACCTGGCGGGGCTGAAGTCATGGCTCGCCCAGCGGCGCGCCATCCTGAGCGACCCGAGCCGCGCGGCGCAGTTCGGGCTCGGCTTCCCCAAGGGAGTGCTGCTTCTGGGAGTGCCCGGCTGCGGGAAGAGCCTCTGCGCCAAGGCGGTGGCCCGGGAGTGGGGGCTGCCCCTGCTGAAGCTCGATCCCACGCGCCTCTACAACAAGTACATCGGGGAGAGCGAGAAGAACTTCAAGAAGGCCATGGACACGGCCGAGAGGATGGCCCCCGTCGTCCTCTGGATCGACGAGCTGGAGAAGGCCTTCGCAGCGGCGGCGGGGGGCGAGGACGGCGGCGTCTCCACCCGGATCTTCGGCACCTTCCTGTCGTGGCTGCAGGACCGCAAGGGAGACGTCTTCGTGGTGGCCACCGCCAACGACGTCTCCATCCTGCCGCCCGAGTTCCTCCGGAAGGGGCGCTTCGACGAGATCTTCTTCGTGGACCTTCCCGACGCCGAGGCCCGTGCCGCCCTGTTCGCCATCCACCTGAAGAAACGCGGCAAGGACCCGGCGACGTTCGACATTCCCCGCCTCGTCCTGTCCACCGACGGATTCGGCGGGGCCGAGGTGGAGCAGGCCATCGTGGCGGGCCTCTACACCGCCTTCTCCGGCAGGCGCGACCTCACCACCGACACCCTGCTCGACGAGATCTCCCGCACCCGTCCCATCGCGCAGACCATGCCCGAGAAGATCGGCTGGCTGCGGAACTGGGCGAAGGAGCGCACCCGCAGCGCCCAGTAGCACTCCCTCTTCGGAGAATTTGGCGGGTCCGGAGGCGCGGCGGAGCTTGCGCTCCGCTCTCTTCTCTGCGCCCCCGGACCGCCCCGAGTGGACGAGTCGCACAGCCTGTCGGCGGGTGCAACTCTTCGCGGTGTGGTGAAACTGCTGCTTCCCTTATGACACGACACCTATCCAAAATCGGCAGGAAAGGGGCCAACTCGCGTATACTGTCGGCAACTGTTTTTCAGTCCCAGAGGGCGCCATGGAACCGTCGGCAATGCTTGCCCCCGGCCCTTTTCTTCAATCGACGCGGTTCGGCGACCACGACGAGCTCTCGTCCCTCATCCGGGGGGCCCAATCGGAGTTCATCCAGCGGTCTCCGGGTGCCTTCAAGGGAGAGTTCACCTCCGTATTCCTGGACAACGGAACGGTCCAGTTCGGTCAGGTCGGTCTTCCCTACCTTTGCAGGGGCGCTCCGTCCGGAAACCGGTCGATGTTCATATTGCACCTGAAGCCGCAGACCGATTATGTCTGGAAGGGGCAGAATCTCGATCCGCGATCGCTCATCTTCTTGCCCCCTCACACCGAGCACCAGGACATCACGCCTGCCAACTCTTACTGGGTTCTCGTGTCGTTCGACCGCGATCATCTGGAGAGGGCCCTGGCTTATCTGCATGGCGTGGAACCGGTGCTGAACTCGCAGACCAGCCGGATCCTGCTCCCCCAGCCCGGGCCCTTCGATGTGCTCCGCCAGCGGCTCAAGGCCGTCCACGCCGCCATACGCTGTGATCCCTCCTTTCTCCAGGTGCCGGAATGCCGTCAGAACGTCGAGGAGTCGGTCCTCTCGGCCCTGGCGCTCGCCCTGGGCTCCGCTTCCCGCGTGAGGCCCTCCGGCTACGGCGTCGCCACCCGGACGCGGGTGATTCGGCAGGTGGAGGCCTATCTCTCGGCGGCCTCCGGGGAGTCGCTCTACCTGGCGGATCTGTGCGCCGTGGCCGGCGTGGGCGAGCGGACGCTGCGATACATCTTCCAGGAGAGGTACCGGATGAGCCCGGTGCGGTACCTGAAGCTGCGCCTCCTGCATCAGGTGAGACGGGCCCTGCGACGGGCCGATCCCGACCTCAATACCGTGCAGAGCGTTGCCAACCGCTGCGGCATCTGGCACCTGGGCCGCTTCGCCTCCGAGTACAAGGCACTCTTCAACGAGGCCCCTCTCGAGACGCTCAGGAAGGCGTGCCCCATCGAGAGGCCGGCCCGAATCCCCGCCGCGCCGCCGCCTCCCCGCCGCGGCATCCCCTCGATCCCGGGACTCGACTGATCCTCACCTCCCCCGCCTGTTCCGGGGAATCCTCAAGGCCGGCTTTCCGCATTCCACATCGCCTCGGGGAGATGCCTCCAGGGAGGATTCTGACGGCCCTGGCGTTCCGGCACCGGCCGGCGTAGTCTCATCCCATGAATACCCCTTGCGCCGCCCGCGTCATCCTTCACCTCGACATGGACGCCTTCTACGCGGCGGTGGAGGTCCGCGAGGACCCCTCCCTGGCGGGGAAGCCCCTCATCATCGGGCACCGGGGAAGGCGGGGCGTCGTCTCCACCTGCTCTTACGAGGCGCGGAAGTTCGGCGTCCGGTCCGCCATGCCCTCGGTCACGGCCGAGCGGATCTGCCCGCAGGCCGTCTGGCTCCCGGGAAGGATGGACCTCTACGTCCGGGTCTCCCGGGAGATCCGGCGGATGATGGAAGACATCACCCCGGTGGTGGAGCCCCTCTCCATCGACGAGGCGTTTCTCGACCTCACCGGAATCGCCCGCGACCTGGAGGAGGGGCGGGGGATCGCCCGCCGCCTGAAGGACCGGATCCGGAAAGAGGAGCGGCTCACCGCCTCGGCGGGGGTGGCCCCCAACAAGTTTCTCGCCAAGGTGGCCTCGGACCTGGAGAAGCCCGACGGCCTGGTGGTCCTGCCGCTCGAGGAGGTCCCCGCGCGCCTCCATCCCCTGCCCGTGGAGCGCCTCTGGGGCGTGGGACCGAGGACTGCGGAGCACCTCCATGCCGCATCCGTCCGGACCATCGGCGACCTCCTGAAGATCCCGCAGGCGAGCCTGGAGCGTTGCGTCGGGACCTCCGCGGCCGGGCACCTCCTCTCTCTCGCCCGGGGGGAGGACGACCGTCCGGTGGAACCCGGGCGAGAGGCGAAGTCGATCTCGGAGGAGCGGACCTACGGCACCGATCTCACCGACCCCGACGACATCGACCGGGCGCTTCTGGAGCGATCCGACGGGGTGGCCCGGGAGCTTCGCCGGTGCGGCCTGGTGGGACGGACCGTCCACATCAAAGTGCGCACCGGGGACTTCACCACCTGGACCCGCGCACGGACCCTGCCCGAACCGACCGATCTCCCGGAGGCGATCGTGGCGGCCGCGCGGGGCCTCTTCAGCGAGAAGATACGGCTCCGGGGAAAGGGGGTGCGGCTCCTGGGCGTCGGCATCAGCGCGCTTTCGCCTGAGGGATACCTTCCCGCGAAGCTCTTTCCCGATCCGGCGGAAGAGCGGGCCCGCCGCCTGGCGAAGGCCGCCGACGCGGTGAGGGACCGCTTCGGCGAGGAGGCGGTGAAGCGCGCCCGGCTCCTGGGCCGCCCCCGGGGCAAGAAGGACAAGGCCCCTCCCGAGGCCTCCAGCCTCCCCACGGTGGACTGAGCGACGGCGCGCAACCGGCGTCCGGGGACAGGCAGGCGATAGCTCGCCGGCCAGATGCCCGTGAGAACTTGTGACGCCCGCCGGTCCCGTATAGGATCGGCGGGAGTTGTCGCTGGGGGAGGAGAGAAAATGTCAATTTCCTGGAACTGGATGCTGATCATCAGCGGCGCCTTGCTGATCCTGCTGGAGGTGGCCCTGGGGGGCTTCGCCGGGTTCGACCTGGTCCTCATCGGCAGCGCCTTCATGGTGGGCGGGGCCGTGGGGCTTATCTTCCACGGGTTCTACCTGGGTATGACGGTGGGGGGGATCCTCTGCGCCCTCTACATCCTGGTGGGGCGCCGCTGGGTGCGCTCGCACCTTGACCTGAAAGGGGGCGCCGGCGTCAAGAGCAACGCCGACGCCGTCGTCGGCGAGAGGGCGCTGGTCCTGGCCAGGATCGCCCCCCACAATCCGGGGCGGGTGAAAGTCAGGCAGGAGGAGTGGCGGGCGGTGCTCGACCCGGCCGCCTCCGGGCCCATGGAGGAGGGAGCCGAGGTCATCGTGACGGGCGTGGACGGCGTCACTCTTCAGGTGAGGTAACGACGATGCCCAATTTCCTGTTCATCCTGGTCGTAATCTTCGCTTTCGTCATGCTGGTGGCCCTGGCCCGGTCGGCCCGGATTATCACCCAGTACGAGAAGGGGCTGGTGCTCCGGCTCGGAAAGTACCGGACCACGGTAAGCTCGGGGCTCACCTTTCTGGTCCCGGTCATCGAGGACGTCATCAAGGTGGACATGCGGGAGCGGGTGATCAACGTGGAGCCCCAGAAGGTGATCACCAAGGACAACGTCTCGGTGATCGTGGACGCGGTCATCTACTACCGGATCAGCGATCCGGTGAAGGCGACCTTCGAGGTCCAGAACTTCGGCTATGCCGCCACGACCCTGGCCCAGACGAACCTCCGAAACCTCATCGGCGACAAGTCCCTGGACGAGACCCTCACCGCCCGCGACACCATCAACGCCAACCTGCGCTCGGTGCTGGACGAGGCCACCAACACCTGGGGCGTGAAGGTGACCCGTGTGGAGGTCCAGAAGATCGATCCGCCCGCCGACATCACCGAGGCGATGTCGCGGCAGATGAAGGCGGAGCGGGACAAGCGCGCCAACATCCTGGAGGCGGAAGGGGTCAAGCAGGCGGCGATCCTTCAGGCGGAGGGGGTGAAGCAGTCGGAGATTCTGAAGGCCGAGGGGGACGCCCAGGCCCGGGTCACCCGGGCCACCGCCGAGGCGAAGGCGATCGAGATGGTCTCCAACGCCGCGGAGCAGTTTTTCAAGCAGAGGGCCGAGATGAGCAAGAAGCTGGACGTGCTCAACACGGTCCTCGCCAACCAGACCAAGTACATCGTCCCTTCGGGATCCGACCTGGTCATGGTCCTGGGGCTGGACGACAAGACCGTGGTGCCGCTGAAGCAGGGGTAACGGGGCCGCAGTCTTCCCGCCCGCTTGACGGATGACGTGGGCGAAATCTCTCCGGTCTCGTGAGTCCCCCTTCCCGGGCCACTGGGGAAGGGTCGTCGACAGGCCGGCCCGCCGGCGCCCCCGCCGCCGGGAAACGCCTTGACTGATAACTTGACTAATTCTTGACTAATCCTTAGATTAACCGCATGCCTTACGACCCGAAGTTCAGGGTTTCCCCCCATCTCCTGAGGACGGTCGAGGAGATCGCGGCGCTGAGGGAGAAAATCCTCACCGCGACGGTCCAGGTGCTCTGGATCCCGACCCTCCAGCGGGAGGCCCGGGTGCGCAATGCCCACTGCTCCACGGCGATTGAGGGGAATCCCCTCACCCTGGAAGAGGTCCGGGCCCTGGAGGAGGGAAGACCGCTTCCGGCCGCCCCCGATCGTGCCCGACGAGAGGTCCTGAATTACTTTGCGGGCCTTCGTTTCATCGAGAAGCACCGGCTCAAGGGGACGATGAAGGTGGAGGATGTTCTCAAGCTCCATGCGGTCATTTCCTCCGGGGCGATGGACCAGGGGGCTGCAGGGAGGTTTCGCGACATCCGCGTCCGGGTAGGGAGCCACTATCCGCCCCCGCCGGAAGAAGTTCCGGGGATGATGGCCGACGTGATGAACTGGTGGAACAAGCAGGCGCCGAAATGGTCGGCGGTCCTGACCTCGGCCATCCTCCATTACCGTTTTGAAGAGATCCATCCTTTCGCGGACGGGAATGGACGAACGGGGCGAACGTTGGCTTTGTGGGAGCTCTATCGAAGGGGGTTCGATACTCACCACATCTTTTCCGTGGACGAAGTCTACTGGGAGAACCGGCCGCGCTATTACGAGATGCTGGGCGCGGTCAGACTTCAGGAAGGGGACCTCTCTGACTGGCTGGAATACTCGGCAGATGCCATCCAAGTCACCTTGGAGCGGGTCTGGGATCGGGTCCGGCGGCTGGAAATTCTGGCCGGAAAACCGAAGCTGATCCTCCGCCCCAGGCAGGAGCGTCTCCTCCGGTTGCTGCGCGAGCAAGGAGCGCTCTCACCCCGTGAAATATGGGACGGGATCGGCGTTTCAAGGCAGGGAGCGATGGACTTGCTCCGACCCTTGCTGAAGGCGGGGGTGATCAAGAAGGTCGGCACGAAAAAGTCGGGTAAATATACCCTCGCCTGAACCTCCCCGGGAGGAAATCAGCAGACCCGTGACATGGCGCACTTCCCTTAGTCCGCCTCCTCGCCGCAGTCCGTCCGCTCCCGTTTGATGAGGGAGCGGTGCTTCTTCTCCTTCAGCCGGTCGCGGCGTGTGACCGCCGGCAGGGCTGTCTTCTTCCGGACCAGCTTCGGCGCCAGCGCCTGCCGGAGCAGCTCGGCGAACCGCTCCTCCGCGGCGTCCCGGTTCGAAGCCTGGCTGGGCGTCTTCCGGGATGTCACCTGGAGGATTCCGGCAGCGCTGATCCGGGTGGAGAGGCGGGCCAGGATCCGCCGCTTCTGCTCCTCTGAGAGGCTGGGGGAACGGACCACGTCGAACCGGAGCGTCACCCGGCTGCTCACCTTATTGACGTTCTGGCCGCCGGGGCCGCCGCTGCGGGAGAAGCTGAACTCCAGCTCTCCCATGGGGATGGCCAGTCCGTGGACGATGTGAAGCGGCTCGCGGCTCATGGATTGTCCTCCTGCCCCGGGGCGGTGAGGTTCGGCTCCGCCCGGACGATCCCCGGTGCGGCACCTATCATACGATTCAATCCAGGTGGGCGCGATCGGAGTCGCCCATCTCGACGCCCCCCGCCGGGAAATACTCCCTCCAGCGCCTCTCCACCTTCTCCGCCGTCTCCGGATCGCAGAACAGCTCCTCCGGGTACCAGGGCTTCATCCGGGCGTCGATGGCGACCGGCGGCGTGAACGACGGGTGCGACCGCACCAGGGTCACTTCCCGGCCGTGGAGATCCGCGGCCGGCTCGAAGCGGGTGAAGGTGGTCCAGAGGAAATTGATGACGCTTTTCGTGGCCCTCGCCGCGTCGTCGGTGATGACCACCAGCGGCCAGTCCGCCAGGGCCGGGTGGGCCAGGATCGGCGCCACGTCGGCGGCCGCCCGGCCCCGGGAGACCGCCCTCGGGAAAGGGGGACCCTGCAGGACAAGGCACCCGGGGCAGAAAACCCGGGCCCCGGTAACGCCGGAAGGCAGAGGTCCCCGGAAGGATTCCGGCAGATCCCGGACGGGATCTCCCACCCCCAGGAGGACCCCCTTGCTCCCCTCGTCGATCCTCGGGCCCGCGTAGTCGAGGCTGTCCATGGCGAGGTTGCCGAAAACGTAGAGGTCGGTACGGAAATCGGTCCGGCGCAGCACCTCCGCCAGGACTCCCGGAAAGTCCTTCAGGTCGCGGGGGCGATCCAGGACCAGGAGGAATTTGGTGAGGGAGAGCTGCCCCTCCCCCAGGATCCGGAACGCGGCGGCCACCGCTTCCCGCTTGTAGCGCTGCCGGACCACGGCCGCCGTGAGGGAATGGAAGCCGGTCTCCCCGTAGGACCAGAGGTCCCGCACCGCCGGCATCACCACCGGGAAGAGGGGCGACAGGAGACCCTGCAGATAATCGCCGATGTAGAAATCCTCCTGCCTCGGCTTTCCCACCACCGTGGCCGGGTAGAGAGGGTCCTTCCGCCGCGCCACCGCCTCCACCCGGAAGACCGGGTAGTCGTGGACGAGGGAGTAGTAGCCGTAGTGATCGCCGAAAGGCCCCTCGGGTCGCCGCTCCCCCGGCATCGCCCGCCCGATCAGGGCGAACTCCGCCCCGGCCGCCAGCGGGAGCGGGGAGAGGTCCGTCTCCGCCATCCCCACCTTTCCGCCCATCAGGAGCGAAGCCAGGAGCAGCTCCCCGATGTTCTCCGGCAGCGGCGCCGCCGCCGCCAGGAAGAGCGCCGGCGGCCCGCCCAGGGTGGCGACCACCGGCAGCGCCTCCCCCCGCGCCTCCGCGGCGGCATGATGGAAGCCGCCCCCCTTGGCAATCTGCCAGTGCATCCCGGTGGTGGCGTCGTCGTGCACCTGGAGACGGTAGATCCCCAGGTTGTGCCCCCTTCCTTCCGGGTGCTCGGTGTAGACCTGGGCCATGGAGATGAAGGGACCGCCGTCCTTCGCCCAGGTGGTGAGGACCGGCAGCCGGGAGAGACGGGGCGGCTTCTCCACGCAGGCGAGGACCGGCCCGGCGGAGGTCTTCCGGATCCCAACGCGCGATAGCGCCATGAGGAGACCCCGGTGCCCCCAGAGGCGGGAGAGGGTGGGGGGGAGCAGCGACTCCGGGAGCTTCGCGGCCCGCTCCAGCAGCTCCCCGGGGCGGCTCCCGAAGGCCAGATCCACGCGCCGGCGCGTCCCGAACAGATTCGTCACGGCGGGAAACGCGGCCCCCTTCACCCGCCGGAAGATCAGGGCCGGCCCGTTAGCGGCCACCACCCGGCGGTGGATCTCCGCCGCCTCGAGACGGGGATCCACCTCGGCGGCGATCTCCACCACCCGGTCCTCCCGCTGCAGGAGATCCAGGAAGCGGCGCAGATCGGTCAGCCCGGTCACAGACGCCAAGCTCTCGCTCCGCTCAAGAAGGAAGAACGGCCGCTGCGGCGCCTATCATACCGCCATCCCGGGAACAGGAAAACCGGCGGGCACACCGCCCGGAAGGCCTTGACGGGAGCGGGACCCGGGGATAGGCTCACCGGCGTCATGAAGCAGAAACCACGCCTCCATCCGCCTCCGGTGCCGCGTCCATGATCCCCGATCCTCTCCGGAACACCCTCCAGGCCCTGGGCAGCAAGTACGGCAGGCCTGCCGTGGAGGAGCCGGTCGATCCCTTCGAGATGATCCTCCGGGAGAACATCGGCTACCTGGTCACCGACGAGCAGCGGGAAGAGGCGTTCCAGGCCCTCCGGGAAAGGATCGGCACGGCGCCGGGCCGGATTCTGGCCGCTCCCCGGGAAGCGCTGCACGAGGTCGCGGTCCTGGGCGGCATGCACCCGGAGGACCGGGTGGCGACGCTGATCCGGATCGCGGAGATCGCCGTGGCGGAGGCGGAGGGCGACCTTCGACAGGTCCTGGCGGGGCCGCTTCCGCGGGCGCGGGAGATCCTCAGGATGTTCCCGGGCGTCAAGGAGCCCATCGCGGAGAAGATCCTTCTCTTCACCCGGACCCATCCCTCCCTGGTCCTGGAGTCCAACGGCCTGAGGGTCCTCCTGCGCCTCGGGTTCGGGGAGGAAAAGAGGGGGTACGACGCCACTCTCCAGGCGGTGCGGGAGGCGGTGGGAGATCAGCTCGGCGACGACTATGCCCTTCTCATGGAGGCCCACATCCTCCTGCGGCGGCACGGACGGGAGATCTGCCGGAGGGGCCCCGCGTGCGGGGAATGTCCCCTGACCTCCGTCTGCCTCCACTACCCGAAGACGCTGGAGCAGTGAAGCCACCCGCCCCGAAGATCTCCCGACCGGACAGGGCACCCGGGGGAGGCGTGGTGGCGACCGGCGATTCATCCCTCAACGACGGATTCGAGTACAGCGAGCGGGTGGGGGCCGGCGCGTCGGGCCTGAGCGTGGTGTCCTATCTGGCGGGCCGCTACTCCCACTCCACATCGGCGGCCTGGCGTGAGCGGATCGCGTCGGGCCGGGTTCTCCTGGACGGGGTGCCGGCGCTGCCGGAGACCCTCCTTCACGCCGGCCAGGTCCTGGTCTGGCGCCGCCCCCCCTGGCAGGAGCCGGACGCTCCCCTTTCCTACGCCGTGCTCTTCCGGGACGGCCATCTACTGGCGGTGCTGAAGCCTTCGGGCCTCCCAACCGTTCCCGGAGGCGGATTCCTGGAGCACACCCTGCTCCATCAGGTGCGCCGGCGCCACAGAGAGGCTTCGCCGCTCCACCGTCTCGGCCGCGCCACCACCGGAGTCGTCCTCTTCGCCCGGACGGAGGAGGCGGCCCGCGCCCTCACCCGGGCCTGGCGCCGGGGCGAGGTGCGGAAAGTTTATCGCGCCCTCGTCGGCGGGCTTCCCCGTGAAGACCGCTTCACCGTGGAGGCCCCCATCGGCCGCGTCCCCCACCGGCTCCTGGGATCGGTCCATGCCGCCTGCGCCGGAGGAAAGCCCTCCTTCAGCCGCGTGACGATCCTGGAGCGGCGGGAAGAGACCTCGCTGGTGGAAGTGGAGATCACCACCGGAAGACCCCACCAGATCCGGATCCACCTGGCCGCCGCGGGCCATCCCCTTGCAGGCGACCCTCTCTACGGGCCCGGCGGCCTGCCCCGGGATGAAACCGGCGCCCTCCCCGGCGACTCCGGCTATCTGCTCCATGCCCGCCTTCTCGGCTTCCGCCATCCCGGCACGGATGAGAGTGTGGAGGTGGAGGCCCCGGCCCCGCTTTCTTTACGGGATTCGCGCGGATTCTGACCGGCCGGTGGGAGCCTGCATCCTTTTGCCTGGACAGGCGGCGGCACCTCCACAAAAGAAGAGCCCCGGGGAAAACCTCCCGGGGCTCTTTGTCCGTGAGTTCCGCGACGGGCCTAGTCGAGCCGGGTCAGCTCCACCCGCCGGTTCCTGGCGCGCCCTTCCGCCGTCTTGTTGTCGGCGATGGACTTCGACTCACCGTAGCCCTTCGACGTCATCCGGGCCGCGTCGATCCCCTTGCCTACCAGGTAGTCCATCACCGCCTGGGCCCGCTTCTCGGAGAGCTTCAGGTTGTAGCCGGCCGCCCCCTGGCTGTCGGTGTGGCCGCCGATCTCCACGCGGACATCGGACCAGTCCGCGAGGGACGCCGCCACCCGGTCCAGGACGGTCAGGGACTCGGGGACCAGCACCGCCTTCTCGGTCTCGAAGTTGACTCCCTCCAGGACCAGCTCCTTCTTGCCGCCCTCGAAGAGCGGAGCGGCCTTGGGCGGCGGCGGGCATCCGTCGGCGTCCACCTGCGTCCCGCGGGGCGTGTCGGGGCACTTGTCGAGGTTGTCATTCACACCGTCGCCGTCGCTGTCCAGCGGGCAGCCCTTGGAGTCCACCTTCGTTCCAGCCGGCGTGCCCGGGCATCGATCGATGCCGTCGAAGACGCCGTCGCCGTCGCTGTCCAGAGGACAGCCCCGGTCGTCCACCTTGGCGCCTTTCGGCGTGTCGGGGCAGGCATCCTTGGCGTCCGGGACGCCGTCGCCATCGCTGTCCTTCGGGCATCCCTTCTCATCCACGGGCCAGCCCTTGATCGTGTCGGGGCACTGATCGATGCCGTCCAGGACCCCGTCTCCATCGGTGTCGAACGGGCAGCCCTTCTCATCCACCTTGGCGCCGGCGGGGGTGTCGGGGCACTTGTCCTTCCTGTCCGCCACGCCGTCGCCGTCGCTGTCGGCGATCTGCTTCGGGGCCCCGCCCTTGCCGAACGCCCACATCAGACCCAGCATCCCCTCGACGTTGTTCTGACGCGCGTCCACCTTGCCGCCCACGTCCACGGAGACAATCCGCGCATCAAACCGCAGGCCGAACCGGTCGGTGAAGAAATAGCGGACTCCACCGCCGATGTTGAGTCCGAAGTCTTTCCGGTTCTCCAGGTGGCCGGCATTGAGCCTCTCGGAGCCAATACCCACGGTGACGAAGGGGCGGAAGGTCTTGCCCTCGTAGAAGTTGTAAAGGAGGTTCAGCCGCAGCGCGTCGTGGGTCACGTCCACATCGGGCAGGCCCAGGGGCAGGGCCTCCAGGGCCTCGATTATGGGTTCGGGAGGAGGCGGCTCAAACTCCGTTTCCGTATCAAGACGCTGGAAGGAGAACTCCAGGCCCCAGTTCGGCGTGAGGAACTTGCCGGCGCGTCCTCCGTAGAGAGAGTCATCCTTCGGGTTCGCGCCGCTGTAGTCGTCCAGCCATCCGAAGCCGCCGTAGAGACCGATGTCGTAGTCTCCCTTGTCGCCGCCGTCCGCCAGGACCGGCGTCATCGCCAGGATCAGGCACGCAGCCAGGACCAGGACTGTTTTTCTCATGGCTTTTCCCCACCCTCCTTAGAGTTCAGTTTGCCGCCTGTTTACAACGGCTCTCCGCTTCTGTCAATAGCAGGGAGGGGCCGGACCGGCCGAAGTCCGCTCCGGCCGCGGGAGGCCGTGGGGTAGCCTTTTGAGAAGTCAGGACGTTATCGGGCCCGATCCGGCCCGGAGAGGCACTCCACGCCCCGGCCGCAATCCGCTGCGACCGGAGCGGGGGTGAAAGGCGGGAATCTCAGGAGGAGGGCTCGAGGTTCTTCACGAGGACACGCTTGCGCCGACGAGGTGCGAAGCCGCCGACTCCACGGCGCCCAGAGGAATCTGGACGTGGACTTCCTCGTCGTCCGAGTCCACGTCGATGACCAGCATCCCGTCCCGCAGGACGATGCTCACGTCCTCGCCGGGACCATGCACCTCCACCAGGGTGCAGTCCGGGAGATTCCTCAGCTCTTCCACCGCGATCTTCAGGGCCGGAAGAGCGGCTCTCGCCTCCGGAGGCATCTCCTTCTGCAGGATCCGGTCGGGAACGAACGCCATCACCACCGGGACGATGGCGGCCGGGACGATGATCCGGAAAGAATCGCCTCCGGGTCGCTTCTCGTGCACCGAGATCCTCATCGCCCCCGCGTCATAGACGAGACCGCCGGCCAGGACGAGCCCCGCCGCCGCCACGGTGAGCACGCCGGAGAGCGGCGTGAACCCTTTCTGATTGTTCTTCATGGCGGCACCCGCTACTTCGACGTGTTCTGGGAATCGATCCAGATCCGGACGCGGGTCTCCTCGTCGGTGACGGTGACGAGCATCTCGTCGCCGTGCCGGGCCAGGGCCCGGACCGCCGCCGCCACGTCCAGCTCATTCTTTTCGCCGGAGAGAAGGGCTTCCACGACGGCCATCGGCACCTGGATGTCAATTTTAGCGCCGGCCCCGTTTCCTTCCCGGACCTTCACCAGCAGGTTCCCCTTCTCCTTGGCCACCCGCACATTGTCCTTTCCTTCCACGGTCACGAACTCGCCGTCCCGGGTGTCCCGGATGGCCTCCAGAATGACCTTGAGATCCACTTCCTTCATCTCGCCATCGTCCAGCCGGACCCTTCCGTTCTGGAACCGGTCCACCTGGATGGCCGGAAGGACCTTCTCCGCCAGGGTGAGGGGCACGTTCACACGGACCGTCTCCCCCTCTTCTCCGGCCTTTCCGTCCTCGACCCGGATGTGCAGCCAGCGCTCCTCCGGGGCCGCCTGGCCCGCTAGGGCCGCCCCCGTGGCCAGGACGAGGACTCCGAAACTCGCGAGCAGCTTCTTCATGGTCTTCTCCCTCCTCGGGTTTCCGCTTCGCCCTAGAAGACGGATTCCCGAGGAAGGAAGTTCCCGACTTTCTCCCGGGAGGCCCGGGCCCGCTCCATCACCAGGGCCGCCGCGGCCACGTCCTGGACCCCCAGCCCGGTCAGATCGCACACCGTGATCTCCAACTCGTTCTGCCGGCCGGGCTTGCGCCGGGAGGTGATCTCCCCCAGCTCGGCATCCACGTCCTGCTCCGTAATGGCTCCCGCCGCTACAGCGTGATGAATCTCCCCCAGGCGCAGACACTGCGGGAGGCTGTCGGCCACCACCCCGGAAGGCTATAATCGGTTCCTGTTCGCGTGGACGAGGTGACCGGCGGCACTCCCTGCGGCGCCTCGACCATTGCCGGCGGGAAGGGGGAGCGGATGCCCAGCGAGAACGAGATTCCCGGCGCCCGGTTCCAGGGCCGCCACGTGGCCGGGATCGCCGCCAGGCTCCGGGCGCAGGCCTGACCATGAAGCACTACCGGAAGGAGCTCTGGTTCAACGTCCCCGGAAGGCGGGGCTTCGTCAACATCACGGGACAGGTGCGGGACTGCCTCGCCGAAAGCGGCATCCAAAACGGCCTGGTCCTGGTGAACGCCATGCACATCACCGCGTCGGTGTTCATCAACGACGACGAGAGCGGGCTCCACAAGGACTACGACGAGTGGCTGGAGAAGCTCGCCCCCCACGAGCCCGTGGACGGGTACCGCCACAACCGCACCGGCGAGGACAACGCCGACGCCCACCTGAAGCGGCAGGTCATGGGGCGCGAGGTGGTCGTGGCCGCCACCGACGGGAAGCTCGACTTCGGCCCCTGGGAGCAGATTTTCTACGGGGAGTTCGACGGCCGCCGGAAGAAGCGCGTCCTCGTGAAGATCCTCGGCGAGTGACCGGCCCACTTCAGCGGCGGGCGGATAGGCGATTCAAGCACGGTTTTTAGATCCGATAGCGCTTATTGTGTAAACCAAACGGTCCGGATCAGCGCTGACTGGAGGCATTCTCGTTCCTTGAGGCGGCCTACGGTCGAATCGCGGCTGCTTTTCGGAACACCATTCGGGACAACAGCTCGGCGGCGCAGGCGGTCAGCGCAAATATCACGAGGATGATAACGTAGATCTGCAAGGCGGTCAGGCCTCCAAAATTCCACCAGTTGTCGCGCATGAGATTCACCGCCGTCGTATTCAGCACGGCATGAAAGAACATCGCTATAAACAAACTGCCATTGCTCCATCGCCAGAGGTGACCCATGATAAATGCTATGAGAATCGTTGATATCGGATATAGCACGACGAATTGCGGCCAGCTCAATCCGTTGCGAAAATCCGCGAACCTGAAAGCGGGAAGATGCCAGAACGCCCAAACGAGACCGACTGTGATCGCCGCGGCGACGGATCCCGCGCGGCCCCGCAAACGATCCTGAAGAAAACCGCGCCAGCCCATTTCCTCGCCCAACGGGCCAACTCCGAAAACAATCCCGCTCATGAATGCATTCACGGGCACGAGCGCGATCATGGTAACGGCGATTTTCCACAGAGCGATCTTCGTCGAAATCCCCAGAGCGAGATAAAATACGAGTCCGATTGCGGGCAGCAGAAAAAAGGCGGCGATATAAACTCGCCAGTTCACCCTTGCGAGAATGAGGCGCTTCAGCAGGCTGACAACGGCCGCTCGCCCGCCGGCAAAGCCGGCCACAACCAGCGCTGCGGCGGTCGGGCCGAAACTGCCCGCCAGAAGAAATCCTGCGAATCTCTCGTCTTCGACGCCGGTCATTCCGTCAATCGATACCATGCCTGTCAGCCAAATCGCCCACGAAATAGCATAGGCGATAACCACGAAAGCCAGGATGAACTTAGTCTCGCGGTGTCTCATAAAGAACCTCCGGATATCTTCCGCCGGGATGGAGCCCGCTTCCGCCCCTCCGCCGCCACGAGGGCCATCTCCGACCACGCGCGGAAATCCCGGGGATCCTCCAGCACATCGACGGGAACTTCGTAGTACGGCATCGTCACCTTCTTGCCGTATGGATGGAAGGGCTCGGACCCGGCTTCTTCGAAACTTGCGCGATTGGAATCGTCGACGCGCAGATACGCCCTGTCGTCCGCGACGAGACCGAACATGATTCCCCGCAGGTAGAGCCCCGCGCCCCCGAACATTCTCCGCGCGGACACACCCTTCAACCCCGCGAGCTGATCGAGAACGAATTGAAGATATTCCTCGGCGGATAGGTGATTCAAGCACGGCTTTTAGGTTCGATAGGATCTATTGTGTAAACCAAACGGTCCGGATCAGCGCTGACTGGAGGCATTCTCGTCCCTTGAGGCGCGGGAATCAAGGGGACGGGGAGGTGGTTGGACGCCAGGCCCCGCAGCGAGACGGAAGGAACCTGTTCAGCCGGGCGGGTGGGGCCCGAGGGCCGGGGCATGCCGAATTGCCGATCAGTCCGGATCGGCCGCCCCGGTCCAATCCAGGATCACCTTGCCCGACTGCCCGGACAACATGATCTCGAAGCCGGCCGCATACTGCTCGACCGGAAAGCGGTGGGTAATCATCGGCGACAGGTCCAGCCCGCTTTGCAGCATGGCGGCCATCTTGTACCAGGTCTCGAACATCTCGCGCCCGTAGATGCCCTTGATGATCAGACCCTTGAAGATGACCTGGTTCCAGTCAATGGCCATGTCGCCCGGTGGAATGCCCAGGAGGGCGATCTTGCCGCCGTGGTTCATGGTGTCGAGCATGGAGCGGAAGGCGCTGGGGTTGCCGGACATTTCCAGGCCCACGTCGAAGCCTTCGCTCATGCCCAGCTCTTGCATCACCGCTTTCAAGTCCTGCCCGGCCACGTTCACCGCACGGGTGGCGCCCATCTTCAGCGCCAGCTCCAGCCGGTATTCATTCACGTCGGTAATCACCACATAACGCGCTCCGACATGGCGTGCAATCGCGGCGGCCATGATGCCGATCGGGCCGGCGCCGGTGATCAGCACGTCTTCGCCCACCAGATCAAAGCTCAGCGCGGTATGGGTGGCATTGCCGAACGGGTCGAGGATCGAGGCGATTTCATCCGGAATGCCATCCGGAATCTTGAAGGCATTGAAGGCCGGGATCACGAGGTATTCGGCGAAAGCGCCGTCGCGGTTCACGCCCACGCCGGTGGTGTTGCGGCACAGGTGCACGCGGCCGGCGCGGCAGTTGCGGCAATAGCCGCAGGTGACATGGCCTTCGCCGGAAACGCGATCGCCAATCTTGTAGCCCTTCACTTCCGAGCCCATGCCGACCACTTCGCCCACGTATTCGTGACCCACATGCATGCCGACCGGGATGGTCTTCCGTGCCCAGTCGTCCCACTTCCAGATGTGGATGTCGGTGCCGCAGATGGCGGTCTTGCGGATCTTGATCAGGAGGTCGTTATGGCCCACCTCGGGCTTCTTGACGCGCTGCAGGGTGAGACCGGGGGCGGCTTCGGCTTTGACGAGTGCTTTCATGCTGCATGTTCCCGAGAGTGGGGCCGGGCCCTGCGGGCCGGGCTGGTGTGGAATCCTGTGGTCAGCGGTGAAGGCATGGACCCCGGCACGCTTGCGTGCACAGGAGATTCAGGCACGGTCTTGGAATCCGAGGGCGAGTATCGCATAAACCAGGAAACCCGGGTCGGCGCCGTCGGAGCGCATTCTCGCCCCTTGAGGCGCGGAAATCAAGGGGGTCGGGAGGCGCAGGCGTGCCGGGGAAAGGCAAGACACCCGCTTCGCTTCCGCCTGCCCCTTTACGGCGCCGTCGTGCAGGAGGCCCCTGTCGTCAGGGTCACCCGGACGTTGTCCGCCGAAAAGTAGTTCCGCGGGTCAGCATGCGAGTAGTGGCGGAGCCGCACCCGGAACCCCGGGTTGCCCGCCGCCCAGGACCTCACGTCGAGGGACAGGCTCGTCTCATCCTCCAGGGACTTGACGGACCGCCACGCCAAGCCGTCCCACGCAGAGATCGTGGCCACGATCTCCACCTTGTTTTCATAGCCCCCGAACCGGACGTGGATGTCGCCGTACGGGTTCACGAGCTTCAGCCGCTTGCCCGCGGCGACGGTCTCGATCCACTGCCGGGTGGCCGGCTTCCAGGGTTCCTTGGCCTGTTGCGACTCCCCGGCCACGAGGGGTGAAAAAGAGACGGCAAGAAGGACGAGATGCAACCACCCCCACCGGCCCGCGAGGGCCACTCTCCCGATCATCGGCTCCTCCGTGTTGGGTCTCCGTTCCCCCCCAGCTATTTCTCCATGCCGGGTTTCCACACTTCCCAGACCTTGCCGACGAGCGCGGGCCCGGGCTTCAGCGTCGGCTGCCCCGGCTCCCAGCCGGCGGGGGTCGCTTCCGTCCCCTTCGACTTGCGGACGTGCTGGAAGGCGTGCAGCTGGCGCAGCGTCTCCGCCAGCTTCCGCCCGACGGGGGGAGTGAGCACTTCCATGGCCTGGATCACCCCGTCCGGGTCGATCAGGAACCGGCCGCGCAGCTCGATCCCCTGGTTCTCGTCCCAGACGCCGTAGGCGCGCCCGACGTTGCCGGCCTGGTCCGAGACCATGTGGAACGGGACGCCGCCTTCCACCATCCGGACCAGCTCGTGGTCGTTCCACATCTTGTGGACAAAATGGCTGTCCACGCTCACGGAAAGGACCTCCACGCCCAGCTTCTGCAGCTCCTGGTACCTGTCGGCGACCGCCGACACCTCCGTCGCTCAGACGAAGGTGAAGTCACCGGGGTAGAAGCACAGGAGGACCCACTTCCCCGCGTGGTCGGAGAGCTTCACGCTGGTGAACCCTCCCCTGTAGTACGCCGGAGCGGTGAAATCCGGGGCCTTCTGTCCGACACGTGCCGTCATGCTCGTCTCCCTCCTCTCCGGGGGCCGGTCCGGAGGTTGTTGGCCGGCCGGCTTCTCGCCGGCTACGGTCCCGGTGACACGCGCGCATCCCTGGGGTTGTTCCGCCATCGCGCCTCCTTTCCTTTAAAAGGATCGTCGCGGAGATAGGATACAACTTTCCGGCGTTCCCTTTCCCGGCCTGCCCGGGGTGTGGCCCTCCTACCCTATCGCGCCCAGTGAAGAGCCAGCCCGAACGAGCGGCCTGGGGCCTCGGGAGCCTTCCTGTCGGCGGACCGGAAGTACTCCTCGTTCAACAGGTTCTCGCCCGACAGCCTCAGGGCGAGGCCCGATCCGAGATCGACTCCGACCTTCAGGAACACGAGCGTGGCCCCCGGGATCTCTTTCTCTCCGTCCGCCGGATCGTCCTTCCTCCACCGCTCCTCGACCGCCACATCCGCCAGGAAGCGGCCCTTCGTGAAGCGCGCCCCGATCTTCGCGCGTGCCGGCGGAACATCCACGAGCGGCTCGCCGTCCTCGTCACGCCCTTTCTGGATCGCGCCTCCCAGAATGAGCCGGACGGGTCCCATCACGAAGAGCCCGTCCGCCTCCGCGCCGGTGATCGTTCCGGAGCGGATGTTCCGGAACGTGGAGACGTCTTCGGTCAGATCCACCTGCTCGATGTAGTCGCGGATGACGTTGTGGAATGCGAAGGCCTCGACATACACCTTCTCCCCGTAATGGCGGACGCCGAGGTCGGCGCTCAGCGAACGCTCCTCCTCGAGGTCGGGGTTGCCGATGACGCCCCCCCGCCCCGTGGTTCCGGTGTAGAAGCGCTCGGTCAGGCTCGGAAACCGCATTCCCGTCCCGACGCTCGACAGGAGCTCGTAGCCCTGCCCGAGCGACACGTTCATGCCGACGAACGCGCTCGGAGCGGACACGCTCTTTCGATCCGCTCCGGCGTTCCCCTGCATCTCCCAGGAGTACCGGGCCCCCGCCTGCGTGGTGAGGGCGCCATGATGAAAGCGCGCGGTCGCGTAAGCCGCCGCATCGTCCTGCCATGCGCCGTCCAGCGTGTGGAGATCTTCAAGGATTCCGCCCTCGAAACGCTCCTCGTCGGCGTTGACGTTCCTGCGGGCGAGCAGGTCGACTCCCGCCAGCAGCGAGGCGCCCGGCCCGAAGGAGCGATCGATCTGGAAGTTGCCTCCGAAGTCGATGCTCTTGTTCCTGACCTCCGACCGATCGCCATCGTCCCGCACGACCTCCGTGATCAGGCTGTTGGGATGGGCGAAGACCGCCGCACGCCATTCCCCGGCATCCAGGGCCGCCTTGAAGATCAGGTGCCGCTCCCTCGGGTAGGTGGTGGTCCTCGACGGGTAGTCCGTGTTGTCCTTCCCGATGTCGTGCCCGACGGACGGCGCCAGTGTCATCCCGAACGTCTTTCCGCCGATCTTCCAGACGCCGTCGAGGACGGCGCACGCCTGCGTGTACGCGTCGTTGAGCTCGGTTCCCGATGCCGACTCGCTCCGGTCTCTCCGGCGCGCCGCGACGCCGACGGACCACGGGCCTCCCCCCCATGCGGAGGCCGCGTGGCGCTCGGACCCTTCGGTGTCGTAGCC
>Ga0315276_10000891_pt1 | contig 26373 bp, 27 predicted proteins | sample YL17G05_0_MG_FD_204542 | JGI IMG/M metagenome (GOLD analysis project Ga0315276, IMG submission 204542) | Sediment microbial communities from Yellowstone Lake, YNP, Wyoming, USA - YL17G05_0 | ecosystem: Environmental > Aquatic > Freshwater > Lake > Sediment | place: USA: Wyoming | collected... | reverse complement strand
ACGCTCGCGGCGAACAACGACGCGGCCATGCTCGGTCTCGCGCAGATCGCCTACCGCGAGGCGCGCAACGAGGAAGCCCGGCGCTGGCTGAAGGCGATGCGGCAGGCCAACCTGCCGCCGGTTGCGCTGTACCTCGGCATGTGCGTCGAGCGCAAGCTCGGCGATCGGCAGGCGGAGACATCGTACGTGGTGCAACTCAAGAACCGCTACCCGGACGCCGACGAGACGAAGGCCATCGCCACGGGAACCTGCGAGTGACCACCCACGGTCCCGACTCGATCGCGTTGGTGCCGGCAAGCGCCACGGCCGGCGCGCCCATCGTGCCCATGGCGCCAACCGCCGGCGCCCTGCTGCGCCGCGGGCGCGAAGCGGCGGGGCTGTCGCTCGACGCGGTGGCGCAGCAGTTGAAGCTGGCCCCGCGCCAGATCACGGCGCTCGAGGAAGACGATTTTGCCCGCCTGCCCGGCCGCACGTTCGTGCGCGGCTTCGTCCGCAACTATGCGCGTCTCGTCCGCATCGACGCGGAGACGGTGCTGGCGGCGCTCTCGGGGCCCGACGCGGCGGCGCTCGATTCGCCGGCACTGCATTCGACCGCGCCCACCATCGGCGAGCTGCCGACGAGCGAGCACGCGAAGCCCGGCTGGACGCGGTGGGCGATCCCGTTGACGCTCGTCGCCGTCATCGCCACGGCGGCCGTCTACGAGTTTTCGCGTGGCCATGGCGACGTACAACGCGTTCCGGGGGAGCCGCGGAGCGAGGCCGAGCCCGGCCGCACTGCGGCGCCGGCACCGGCATCCTCCCCTGCGCCGGCCGCGGGAACTGCCCCCGACACCCCGCTCGCCAACCCGATGGCGCCCGCCCCGGCGACCAGCCCGGCGGCAGCCACCGAGCCGGCGGATGGCGCGGCCGGGCGCGCATCGACCGCGGTGCCCGCGTCCGCCGGCGCCGCGGCGCCAGGCGCGCAGGCAGGGAGCGACGTCACGCTGGTGTTGACCTATCGCGATTCGTCCTGGACTGTCGTCAAGGATGCGGGCGGCCGCCTGCTGTTGTCCCAGATGATGGGCGCGGGCCAGGTGCGCCCGGTCTCCGGCACGCCCCCATTCGAGCTCACCATCGGCAACGCCGCGGACGTGAGCCTTTCCTTCCGCGGCAATGCGATCGACCTTGCGCCGTACACCCGCAAGAACGTCGCACGGCTGGTGCTCGAATGAGACGCCGGCGATGGAGCAGGCAATGAGCGCGCTGCCCGGCATCCCGCGGCGCCCTGCGCGCGCCGCCGACGTCGCCGGCATCCGCATCGGGGGCGGTGCGCCGATCGTCGTCCAGTCGATGACCAACACCGACACGGCCGACGTCAAGGCGACGGCTGCCCAGGCACGGCTGCTCGCCGATGCCGGCTCGGAGTTGGTCCGCATCACGGTCGACACCGCGGCGGCGGCCGCCGCTGTCGCCACGATCCGCGAAGCGCTCGACGCCGCCGGCTGCAACGTGCCGCTGATCGGCGACTTCCATTTCAACGGCCACAAGCTGCTGACCGACTTTCCTGAATGCGCACGCGCGCTGGCCAAGTACCGGATCAACCCCGGCAACGTGGGCAAGGGCTCGAAGCACGACCCGCAATTCGCCGTGATGATCGAAAAGGCCATCGAATACGGCAAGCCGGTGCGCATCGGCGTCAACTGGGGCAGCCTCGACGCCGCGTTGCTCGCGCGCATGATGGACGAAAACGCTGCCCGCCCGGCCCCGTCGCCGGCGGACGCCGTGATGCGCGAGGCGCTGATCGTCTCCGCCATCGACAGCGCCCGTCGGGCCGAGGAAATCGGCTTGCCGGGGGACCGCATCGTCCTGTCATGCAAGGTGTCCGCGGTCCAGGATCTGGTCGCCGTGTATCGCGAGCTCGCGCGCCGCTGCGATTACCCGCTGCATCTCGGCCTCACCGAAGCCGGCATGGGCTCGAAGGGGATCGTCGCCTCGACCGCGGCAATCGCGCTGCTGCTGCAGCAAGGGATCGGCGACACCCTCCGCGTGTCGCTGACGCCCGAGCCGAACGGCGACCGTGCGCAGGAAGTGCGCGTCGCACAGGAGATCCTGCAGACGATGGGCCTGCGCTCCTTCGCACCGATGGTCACCGCCTGCCCGGGCTGCGGCCGCACGACGAGCACGGTGTTCCAGGAGCTGGCCGGACGCATCCAGGCGTTTCTGCGGGCGCAGATGCCCGCGTGGCGCGAGCACTATCCAGGCGTCGAAGAGATGCACGTCGCCGTGATGGGCTGCGTGGTCAACGGGCCCGGCGAGTCGAAGCTCGCCAACATCGGCATCTCGCTGCCCGGCACCGGCGAGACGCCGGTCGCGCCGGTGTTCGTCGACGGCGAAAAGACGGTGACGCTCAAAGGCGATCACATCGCCCTTGAATTCCAGCAGATCGTCCTCGACTACGTGCGCGCCACCTACGGCGGCGAGACGCGCGCCGCGCACCTCTCGCCACGGCAGAAGACGATCGCCGTGAAGGCCATCGCATGACGCGCGCGCAGCTTGCCGACACCGCGGCCCTGCCGGCGGTCCCGGCCGGCACCGGCACGCGCGCCGCGGCGCCGAAGGCACTGCAGGCGGTGCGCGGCATGAACGACGTGCTGCCCGACGAGGCCGCGGTCTGGGAGCGGCTCGAGGACACCGTGCGCGACGTGTTCCGCCAGTACGGCTACCGCAACCTGCGCGTCCCGCTGGTCGAGCCGACGCCGCTGTTCGTGCGCGCCATCGGCGAGGTCACCGACGTCGTCGAGCACGAGATGTACACGTTCCTGGACCGGCTCAACGGCGAGTCGCTGACGCTGCGCCCCGAGGCCACCGCCGGCATTGTCCGCGCGGCGATCGAGCACAACCTGACCTACGAGCGGCCGCAGCGCGTGTGGACGGCGGGACCGATGTTCCGCCACGAGCGGCCGCAGAAGGGACGCTACCGCCAGTTCCACCAGTTCGACGTCGAGGCGCTGGGTTTTGCCGGGCCCGACGTCGATGCCGAACAGATCGTGATGCTGACGCGCCTGTGGCAGGCGCTGGGCGTCGCCGACGGCATCACGCTCGCGATCAATTCGATCGGCGACCCGGCCGAGCGGCGCGCGCACCGCACGCTGCTCGTTGACCATTTCGAGCGCCATCAGGCAATCCTCGACGACGACGCGAAGCGCCGGCTGCACACCAACCCGCTGCGCATCCTCGACAGCAAGAACCCGGCGCTCGCGGAAATGATCGCCACCGCGCCGCGGCTCGTCGACCGGCTGGAAGACGCGTCGCGCGCGCATTTCGAGGAACTGCAGCGGCTGCTTTCGGCCCGCCGCGTAGCCTTCAGCATCGACGCCCGGCTCGTACGCGGATTGGACTACTACAATCGCACCGTCTTCGAGTTCGTGACCGACCGGCTGGGCGCGCAGGGCACCGTCACTGGCGGCGGCCGCTACGACGGCCTGTTCGAGCAGTTGGGCGGCAAGCCGACGCCGGCATGCGGTTTCGCGATCGGGGTCGAGCGGCTGATGCTCATGCTGCAGGACGCCGGGCCGGCCGCCGCGGCAGGGCCCCTCGCCTACGTCGTGCACGCCGGCGAAGCGGCGGCAGCGCTGGCGTGGCGCGTCGCGGAATCGCTCCGCGACGCCGGGCACGCGGTCGTGCTCAACGCGGGCGGCGGCAGTTTCAAGTCGCAGATGAAGCGCGCCGATGCCTCGGGCGCGCGTTACGCACTGCTGATCGGCGACGACGAAGCCGCCGCCGGCACGGCCAGCGTCAAGCCGCTGCGTGCCCCCGGCGCGCAGGTCGCGGTGCCGGTCGCGGCGCTGGCGGCAGCGCTGACGGCGGGCCCCACCGCGGAAAACTGAACCGGCGCGCCGGAGTCGGCGCGCCTCACATCGACAAAGGGAATGCAATGGCCGTCTACGATCTCGAAGAACAGGACCAGCTCGAGGACCTCAAGGCGTGGTGGGCGCAATGGGGCATCTACGTCACGAGCGTCCTGCTCGCGGTCAGCATGGGTGTGGTCGGCGTCCAGGGCTGGCGCTGGTGGAAGCACAACCAGGCCGAGCAGGCGTCCGTGCTCTATGCCGCGGTCAGCGCGGCGGCACGCGCCAACGATCTCGGCAAGGCGAAGGACGCGATGACGGGGCTCGCCGACAAATTCGGCGGGACCGGCTACGCGCCCCGCGGCGGCCTGATCGTCGCGCGGATGCTGTTCGACAACGGCGACAAGGTTGGCGCGAAGGCGCAGCTCCAGTGGATCATCGACAAGAGCGACGAGGACAACCTGAAGCAGATCGCGCGCTACCGCCTCGCCGGAGTGCAGTTCGACGACAAGCAGTACGATGACGCGCTGCGCACGCTCGACGCGAAGCACGACGAGCCCTTTGCCGGGCTCTACGCCGATCTGCGCGGCGACCTCCTCGCGGCTGCGGGCAAGCCGGCCGAGGCGCGCCTGGCGTACCAGACCGCCGTCGCCAAGCTCGATGCCAAGTCGCCCTATCACTCGTACGTGCAGGTCAAGCTCGATGCCATGGGCGGCCCGCTGACCGCGCCTCCCGACACGGCAAGTCCGGGACCTTCCGCGGCCAAAGCGCCCGCTGCGTCGCCCGCTGCCGCCCCGTCGAAATGATTCCCCGCGACACCGACGCCGGCGAGCGAGCGCCAACCGCCGCGCGCCTCGCCCACGGCGCGAAAATCCTGTTCGCGCTCGGCGCGCTCTCGGCCCTCGCCGGCTGCTCGGCGCTGTCGTCGTGGCTCCCGTCGATCCCCGTGCCTTCCTTCGACTGGCTCTGGGGAGGCAAGAAGATCCCGCCGCTGCCCGAAATCAAGGCGACCGTCACGCCGCAAATCGTGTGGCAGGCGCCGGTGGGCAGGGCGGCGCCGGGACTCGCGCCCGTGCTCACCCGCGTCGGCATCTACGCGGCGGCGAGCGACGGCACGATCATCCGCGCCAACCCGGACACCGGCCAGACGGCGTGGCGGATCACCGCCACCTCCCGGCTTGCGGCCGGCGTCGGCGCAGGCGCGGCGCTGCTGGCCGTCGGCAACGCGAAGGGCGAGGTTTTCGCGTTCGACCCCGACGGCAAGCCGCTGTGGCAATCCCGGGTGACGAGCGAGGTCCTGAGCCCGCCCGTCGTCGCCGAGGGCATCGTCATCGTGTGGTCCGGCGATGGCCGCATCTACGCGCTGTCGGCGGCGGACGGCAAGACCAAGTGGGTGTTCCAGCGCACCAATCCGCCGCTGATCGTGCGCAACACGGCCGGCGGCGTCATCGCCCGCGGCGGGCTGTTCACCGGCACCGCCGGCGGCAAGCTGCTCGCGATCGACGTCGCGACCGGCAACGTGGCCTGGGAAGGCAACGTCGCGACCCCGAAGGGCGCCACCGAACTCGAGCGCATCGCCGACATCACGAGCCTGCCGGTCGTCGACGAGCGGCAGGCGTGCGCCGTCGCATACCAGGGCCGCATCGCGTGTTTCGAGCTGCTGCGCGGCACGCTCATCTGGTCGCGCGATTTCTCGAGCCTGGGCGGCGTCGTCGGTGACAGCCGCCATGTGTACGTCACCGACGATCGCGGCGCCGTGCACGCGCTCGACAAGACGACGGGCGGTTCGGTCTGGAAGCAGGACAAGCTCGTCGGACGCACGCCGGGCGGCCCGCAGCTGCTCGGCGATTACGTCGCGGTCGTGGACGTCGAAGGCTATGCGCACCTCCTCAACCGCGACGACGGCGGCTTCGCCGGCCGGATCGCCACCGACGGCAGCGCGGCGACCGCGCAGCCCGCGGCCGCGGGCGCGAACGCCGTCTGGCAGAGTGTGAACGGCACGCTCTACGCGGTCGGCGCGCGGTAGCCGACGCGCAACGCGACCCACGGCGCAGACGGTACAAGGACGCCAGGTGCTGCCCACCCTCGTCATCGTCGGGCGCCCCAACGTCGGCAAGTCGACGCTGTTCAACCGGGTCACCCGGACCCGCGCCGCGCTCGTCGCCGATTTCCCGGGTCTGACGCGCGACCGGCATTATGGCCGCGGCCGCGTCGGCGATCGCCCGTTTCTGGTGGTCGACACCGGAGGCTTCGAGCCGGTGGCCAAGGACGGCATCCTGCACGAAATGGCCAAGCAGACCCGCCAGGCCATCGCCGAAGCGGACGTCGTGATCTTCCTCGTCGACGGGCGCGCGGGACTCACCCCGCAGGACAAGGCGATCGCCGACCTCCTGCGGCGCTCGGGTCGGCCGGTGGTGCTCGCCGCCAACAAGGCGGAAGGCCTCGCGCCCGAGCGCGCGGCCGCCGATTTCTACGAACTGGGCCTCGGCGAACCGCATCCGATTTCGTCGGCGCACGGCGACAACGTCGCGTCGCTGATGGAGGTCGCGGTCGCCCTCGCCCCCGCCGCAGTCCCGACCGCCGAGGCAGAGGAAGCGGAGGCGGCCGCCGGCGTCCCCGAAGACCACGGCCCGATCAAGGTGGCGATCGTCGGCCGGCCCAATGTCGGCAAGTCCACGCTGGTCAACACGCTGCTGGGCGAGGAGCGGGTGATCGCCTTCGACCAGCCCGGCACCACGCGCGATTCGATCTACCTCGATTTCGCGCGCGACGGCCGCCACTACACGCTGATCGACACGGCCGGCGTGCGCCGCCGGGGCAAGGTCACCGAGGTCATCGAAAAGTTCTCGGTCATCAAGACGCTGCAGGCGATCGAGGACGCCAACGTCGTCGTGCTGCTGCTCGACGCCCAGCATGAGGTTACCGAGCAGGACGCGCATCTCGCCGGCTACATCCTGGACGCAGGTCGCGCGCTGGTGGTCGGCATCAACAAGTGGGACGGGCTCGCCACGGACCGCCGCGACGACGTCAAGCGCGAATTCGGGCGCAAGTTGGGCTTCCTGGCGTTCGCCCATCACCACTACATCTCGGCCAAGGAGGGCCGCGGCGTCGGCGAGCTGCTGCAGTCCGTCGATGCCGCCTACGCAGCGGCGATGGCGCGCCTCCCGACGCCCAAGCTCACCCGCACGCTGCAGCAGGCGGTGGAGCGCCAGCAGCCCCCGCGTGCGGGCATGGGCCGCCCCAAACTCCGGTACGCCCACCAAGGCGGCCAGAATCCGCCGCTCATCATCATCCACGGCTCGGCGCTGGCGCACATCCCCGAAACCTACCGTCGATACCTGGAACATTTCTTCAGCGACGCGTTCCAACTGCGCGGCACCCCGCTTAGGATACAATTCAAGACAGGCGCCAATCCGTACGCAAACTTACCCGCGCGCCGAACGGGTCGCTGAGTTCGGACCCGGCGTTTCCGGCCAATCGCCGGAAATGAGCCGCAGCGGTCGATTTCGACCCGGCGACCATGGCCGCGCCAACAACAAACGCGGAGCAACCGATGAGCAACAAAGGGCAAATGCTACAAGACCCGTTCCTGAACACGCTGCGCAAGGAGCACGTTCAGGTCTCGATCTACCTCGTCAACGGCATCAAGCTGCAGGGCCAGATCGAGTCGTTCGACCAGTATGTCGTTCTGCTCAAGAACACGGTCACGCAGATGGTTTACAAGCACGCCATTTCGACCGTGGTCCCGGCGCGCGCGGTGGTCATGCCGCATCACGCGCCCAACGAAGAACAAGACTCCTGACCGGATCGCGCACCTTGCCTTCCTGCGCCGCCGAGCGGCGCGGTGGCCGGCCGCCGCCAGGCGGCACGGTCCGCGCACACGTGTTGAACCCGTATGTTTGAACGCCCGTCCGGCGGCGACCGGGCGCTCATCGTCGCGCTCGATTTCGGTGACGGCGACCCCGACTTGCGGCGCGCGGAAATCGACGCGCTGGCAACCTCCGCCGGCGCGACCGTCGTCGGCACCATTGGCGGGCGCCGGCAGCGGCCGGACGCCGCACTCTTCGCCGGCAAGGGCAAGGTCGAGGAAATCGCCGCCCGGCGCGTCGAAACGGACGCGGATCTCGTCATCTTCGACCGCCCGCTGACCGGTGCCCAGCAGCGCAATCTGGAACGCAAGCTGGAGTGCCGGGTGGTCGATCGCGTCAGCCTCATCCTGGACATCTTCGCGCTGCGCGCCCGCAGCGCGGAGGGCAAGCTGCAGGTCGAGCTGGCGCAGGTCAAGCACCAGCTGACGCGCCTGGTCGGCGGCTGGACGCACCTCGAACGGCAGAAGGGCGGCATCGGCCTGCGCGGACCGGGCGAGACGCAACTCGAAACCGACCGCCGCCTGCTCGGCAACCGGGTCAGGACGCTCAACGAGCGCCTGGCGCACGTGTCGGCGCAGCGCGCGACGCAGGGGCGCAACCGGCGCCGGGCGTCGGTGCGCACGGTGGCGCTGGTCGGCTACACCAACGCCGGCAAGTCGACGCTGTTCAACCGGCTGACCGGCGCCAAGGCCTATGCCGCCGACCAGCTCTTCGCCACGCTCGACACCACGCTGCGCAAGATCTACGTCCCCGGGGCCGACGCGATCGTGCTGTCGGACACCGTGGGTTTCATCCGCGACCTGCCCCACGATCTGGTCGCCGCCTTCCGCGCGACGCTCGCGGAGGCCGCGCAAGCCGATCTGCTGCTGCACGTGGTCGACGCGAGCCACGCCAACCGCGACGAGCAGATCGCCGCCGTCGACGCCGTGCTGGCGGAAATCGGCGCCGACCGGGTGCCGCAGGTGCGCGTCCTCAACAAGATCGACGCGATGGGCCTCGCTCCGGGCGTTGCGCGCGACGAGTCTGGTATAATCGCCGCGGTTCGCTTGAGCGCCCTGACGGGCGACGGCTGTAACGATCTGCGATCCACGCTTGCCGAGCGCTTCCCCGCGAATATCGTGCGTCCGGCACGGCAGGCGGCGCCGGTTTGAGTCACCGAGCGCGCGCCGGAACCCCGCGCCCATCCCCTCCCGCTATCCCCGTGCCTACTCACGTCTCATGTCGCTGAACGATCCCCAGTGGGGCAAACGCGGCGGCGGCCCGCCGGATCTCGACGAGATCTGGCGCAACGTCAACCGCAGGATCAACGACCTCTTCAATCGCCGGCCTTCCGGGTCGGGTGACGGCGACGGCGGCGATGGCGGCGGCAACGCGCGTCCGTGGCTGCCGTTCTCCGGCATCGGCATCGTCGTCGCCCTGGTGGTTCTGGTCTGGTTCGCCAGCGGTTTCTACATCGTCGACGAAGGTCGCCGCGGCGTCGTCACGCGCTTCGGCAAGTTCACCGAGACAACCCAGCCCGGCCCGCGCTGGCATCTGCCGTTTCCGATCGAAACGGCGGAGCTCGTCGATTTCTCGCAGGTCAAGACGATCGAGATCGGCTACCGCAACAGCCCCAAGAACAAGGTGGACAAGGAAGCTCTGATGCTGACCGATGACGAGAACATCATCGACATACAGTTCGCGGTTCAATACAACATCAAGAGCGCCGAGGATTACCTCTTCAACGTCCGCAAGCCCGACCTCATCGTCGCCTTCGTCGCGCAGACCGCGATGGGGGAAGTCGTCGGCAAGGCCAAGATGGATTTCGCGCTGTACGAAGGCCGCGAACAGATCGCCAAGTCGGCGGAAAAACTGATGCAGGAGATGCTCGACCGCTACCGCACCGGCATCTACGTGCAGAAGGTGACGCTGCAGAACGTGCAGCCGCCGGACAAGGTGCAAACCGCCTTCGACGACGCGGTGAAGGCCGGCCAGGACCGCGAGCGTTTCCGCAACGAGGGCCAGGCCTACGCCAACGACGTCGTGCCCCGCGCCCGCGGCAACGCGTCGCGACTCCTCGAGGAAGCGAACGGCTATCAGGCCGAGGTCGTGCAGCGCGCCGAAGGTGACGCCTCGCGCTTTCGCCAGATCCTGGTCGAATACTCGAAGGCGCCCGCCGTCACCCGCGAGCGTCTCTACCTCGACATGATGCAGGCGGTCGTCGGCAACACGAGCAAGGTCATGATGGACCAGAAGGCCGGCAACACCCTCCTCTACCTGCCTCTCGACAAGCTGATCCAGCAGAGCGGCGCCGCCGCCGCCGCCGCCGCAGCGAGCGCCGCGCCCACCGTCGTCGAAGGCGCACCCGCCCGGCCGCAGGCATCCTCGCCCGCGCCGGAACCGTCCGCCGCGGCCGATCCGGGCCGCTCGCGCGAAGCGCTGCGCGCCCGCGAGCGCGGGGGAGACGCGCGATGAAGTTCACGATGCCGATTCTCGCGCTGTTGGTCGCCGCACTGCTCGTCGCTTCGCAATCGCTGTACACCGTCGACCAGCGCCAGTACGCGATCCGCTTCCAGTTGGGCGAGATCATCGAGACGCAGGCGAATGCCGGGCTCTACGCCAAGATCCCGCTGATGCAGAACATCAAGTTCTACGACAAGCGGACGCTGCTGCTCGACAATGCCGAGCCCGATCGCATCACGACGTCGGAAAAGAAACCGCTGCTCGTCGACTTCTTCGTCCTCTGGCGGATCGTCGACGTCAAGCAGTACTACATCAGCGTGCAGGGCGACGAGGAAGCCGCGCGCCGCCGCCTGTCGCAGACCGTGCGCTCGAACCTCGCCGAGGAGATCAACAAGCGGACCGTGCACGACGCCATCTCCGGCGAGCGCGACAAGATCATGAACACCACGCGGCAGAAGGCGGACCTCGACGCCAAGTCCATCGGCGTGGAGATCGTCGACGTGCGGCTGCGCCGCGTCGAGCTGCCGCCGGACGTGACGGGCCCCGTGTTCGCGCGGATGGAATCGGAGCGCCGGCGCGTCGCCAACGAGCTGCGCTCGCAGGGGCAGGCCGAATCCGAGAAGATCCGCGCCGACGCCGATCGCCAGCGCACCGTCATCCTCGCCGACGCGTACCGCGACGCGCAGAAGGCGAAAGGCGACGGTGATGCCAAGGCCTCGGCGATCTACGCGCAGGCATACGGCGTGAACCCCGAGTTCTACTCGTTCTATCGCAGCCTCGAGGCCTACAAGGCGTCGTTCAGGAACAAGAGCGACATGATGGTCCTCGACCCCAACTCCGAGTTTCTCCGCTACATGAGGAATCCCAACGGCGGCGCCGCGAAGGCGGCGGGGAAATGAGCTCGGGCGCGCCGCGTTAGGCGGCACGGGGCGGCACCGGCTGGCGCACTGAAGGGGAACCGGGTGCCCGAATCGCTGCTCGCGGCATTCGCGCTGGTGCTGGTGGTCGAAGGCCTGCTGCCGCTCCTCGCGCCGCGGCTTTGGCGCGAGAGCTTTCGCAAACTTGTCGAGCTTTCCGATGGCCAGCTCCGTTTCATCGGCCTCGTCTCGATCGTCGTCGGGCTCATCGGCTTCTGGTTGATCCGCAATGCGTAAATGGATACTCCCCGAGCACATCGAGGACATCCTCCCGGTGGAAGCCGAGCGGCTCGAAGCGCTGCGCCGCGCGCTCCTCGATCACTTCCGCGCGAACGGCTACCGGCTGGTGCAGCCGCCCATGGTCGAGCACCTCGACTCGCTGCTGACCGGGACCGGCCGCGACCTGGAGCTGCAGACGTTCAAGGTGGTCGATCCGCTGTCGGGCCGGCTGCTCGGCTTCCGCGCCGACATGACGCCGCAGGTGGCGCGGATCGACGCCCACCTCCTCAACGAGCCCGGCCTCACGCGCCTCTGCTACGCGGGCAGCGTGCTGCGCACCCTGCCCGCCGGCATCGGGGAGACCCGGGAAGTCGTGCAGATCGGCGCCGAACTGTACGGCGAACCGGGAATCGCCGGCGACCGTGAAGTGATCATGCTGCTGCTGTCGTCGCTGGCCGCCGCCGGCGTCCGCACGCTGCACCTCGATCTCGGCCACGTCGGCGTCTACCGGGCGCTGGCGAACGCCGCCGGCATCGCGGGCAACGGCGACGACAGCGAGCTGTTCGCCGCGCTGCGGGCCAAGGACGTCCCCACGGTCGGCGACCTGACCGTGAAGCTGCCCGCCGCCTGGCGCGATGCGCTCACGGCGCTGCCGACGCTCTACGGCCCGGCACAGGAGGTGCTGGCCGCCGCGCGCGCGCGCCTTCCTGACACGCCGGCGATCGCCAACGCGCTCGACGCGCTGGCCGCGCTCGCGCAATCCGCGCAGGCGCACGTCGAGGCGCTGCATGTCGACCTCGCCGACCTCACCGGCTACCATTACCATACCGGGGCGATCTTTTCGGTCTTCACCGCCGGCGAGGCCAACGCCATCGGCCACGGCGGCCGCTACGACGGCATCGGCAAGGCGTTCGGACGCGCGCGTCCGGCGACCGGTTTCACGCTCGACCTGCGCCAGCTGGCGGGTCTCATCGCCCGCGACGCGTGACGCGCGCCGACGGAACGCCGGACATCACGAGGGAATACCAAAGCATGGGGAAGAACGTCGTCGTCATCGGGACCCAATGGGGCGATGAAGGCAAAGGCAAGGTCGTCGACTGGCTGACCGAACACGCGCAGGGCGTGGTCCGCTTCCAGGGTGGGCACAACGCGGGCCACACGCTGGTCATCGGCGGCCGGAAGACGGTGCTGCGCCTGATTCCGTCGGGCATCCTGCACCCCGGGGTCTCGGTCTACATCGGCAACGGCGTCGTGGTCTCGCCCACCGCGCTGCTGCAGGAGATCGGCGAGCTCGAGGCCGCGGGTGTGGAGGTGCGCTCGCGCCTCAGGATCTCGCCCGCGTGCCCGCTGGTGCTGCCCCACCACGTCGCCCTCGACCAGGCGCGCGAGGGGGCGATGGGCGACGCCAAGATCGGCACCACCGGGCGCGGCATCGGCCCCGCCTACGAGGACAAGATCGCCCGGCGCGCGATCCGCCTGCAGGATCTGTTCTATCCCGCGCGCTTCACCGAAAAGCTGAAAGCCCTGCTCGAGTATCACAACTTCGTGCTGACCCAGTACTTCAAGCGCGACCCGGTGCCGTTCGAGGCGACGCGCGACGCGACGCTGGCGCTGGCGGGAGCGATGCAACCGATGGTCGGCGACGTCGCCGCGCTGTTGCAGGCCGCCCGCGCCCGCGGCGAATCGCTGCTGTTCGAAGGCGCGCAGGGAGCCCTGCTCGACATCGACCACGGCACCTATCCCTACGTGACGTCGTCGAACTGCCTCGCCGGCGCGGCGGCCTCGGGCGCCGGCGTCGGCCCGGAGTTCCTCGACTACGTGCTCGGCATCGTCAAGGCCTACACGACGCGCGTCGGCACCGGCCCCTTCCCCACCGAACTGACCGACGACATCGGCGCCGGACTCGCCAAACGCGGCAACGAATTCGGCTCTGTCACCGGCCGGCCGCGCCGCTGCGGCTGGCTCGACATGGCGGCGCTCAACCGCTCGCTGCAGTTGAACGGGGTCGACGGCCTCTGCATCACCAAGCTCGACGTGCTCGACGGCATGGACGAGATCAGGATATGCACGGGCTACCTCGTGCATGGGAGCGCGGTGCCGCTGCTGCCGTCGGGCGCCGATGCGGTTGCCGAGTGCGTGCCGGTTTACGAAACGCTGCCGGGGTGGCGCGACAGCACGGTCGGCGTGACGAGCTTCGAGCGGCTGCCCGCGAATGCGCGCGCCTACCTGCAGCGCATCGAAATGCTCGCCGGAGTGCCGATCGCGATGGTGTCCACCGGGCCCGATCGCGACGAGACGATCCTGCGGCACCATCCGTTCGCCTGAGCGCATTCCCGCGCGCGAGCGCACCTGATCCGAGAGGGCTTCACATGGCGAACCTGCGCGTCTCCTGGGACCAGTACAACACGCTCGTCGAGCGCCTCGCGCTCCGCGTCCACGAGTCCGGATTCGAGTTCAACCAGATCATCTGCATCGCCCGCGGCGGCATGCGCGTGGGCGACGTGCTGTCGCGCATCTACGAACGGCCGCTGGCCATCCTGTCGACGCATTCGTATGCCGCCGAGGGCGGCACGATCCGCGGCGAGCTGGTCATCGCCGAGCACATGACGATGACCTCGCCGCGACTCGGGGACCGTGTGCTGCTGGTCGACGACATGGTCGATTCCGGGCACACGCTCGAACTCGTCCACCGGACGCTGCCGCAGCGCTTCCACAACATCACCGCCTGCATGACCGCCGTGCTGTGGTGGAAGGCGTGCTCGGTGTTCAAGCCCGACTTCTACGTCGAGTACCTGCCGGACAACCCTTGGATCCACCAGCCCTTCGAGGTCTACGACACGCTGCGTCCCGAAGCGCTGAAGGAGCGGCTCGCGGGCGCAGGGTGATGGGCCAGGCGAGCGGCCCGATGACCTGCCCTGCCACCGGCCAGGCGATCGGCCGAAGTGTGGGAGAATGCGGTCGGAGAATGGTGCCCAGAAGAGGACTCGAACCTCCACAGTGTTGCCACCGCTAGGACCTGAACCTAGTGCGTCTACCAATTCCGCCATCTGGGCGACCGCGGATGCGAATTTTACTTTCCGATCATCCCCTTGTCAAAGAACAGCACCCGACCACCTTCGCCGGCAAACGCTCCGCGCGCACGCACCGCCCGCCCGGCCGCCCCTGTCGCCGCCGCGCGCTCCCCGGGGCAGCGCAGCACCACCGCTCCCGCTGAGCCGGTCGCCACGCCCGCCAGGAGCGAACGCGACACCGGCGCCACGTCGAGCACCCGAGGCACGTCACGCCGTCGCGGCGACGTCGATCCCGACGCGATCCCGTCGCGCGTCGCCATCCTCGATGCGCTGCAAAGCGCCGGCGTGCCCGTCCCGCCGGACGAACTGGCGCAACAGCTCGCGGTCGACCCCGGCGTGCGCGAGGCCTTCAACGGCCGGCTCGCGGCCATGCAGCGCGACGGCCAGTTGCTGGTGAACCGCAAGGGCGACCTCTGCGTCGTCGCCAAGCTCGATCTCATCACCGGCACCGTGCAGGGCCATCCGGATGGCTTCGGCTTCCTGGTGCCGGACGACGGCACCGCCGACCACTTCCTCTCCCCGAAGGAGATGCACAAGGCGCTGCACGGCGATCGCGCCACCGCGCGGCGCATCGGCACCGACAAGCGCGGCCGGCCCGAGGGCGCGATCGTCGACGTGCTCGACCGCGCCAATCGCACCGTCGTCGGCCGCCTGTTCGAGGAGCGCGGCATCTGGTTCGTTGTCGCCGAGAACCGCAGGATCAACCAGGATCTCCTGGTGCCGCCGGACGAGCGCGGCAGCGCGAAACTGAACGATGTGGTCGTCGTCGAGTTCATTGCGTACCCGTCGCCGCAGCGGGAGGCCATGGTGCGCGTCGTCGAAGTGCTGGGCAGCCACACCGACCCGGGAATGGAAATCGAGATTGCCCTGCGCAAGCACGACCTGCCGCACGAATTCTCGGCGGCCGCAACGAAGCAGGCGCACAAGCTGCCGGCGACGGTCCGCGACAGCGATCTCGCGGGCCGCGTCGACCTGCGGGGCTCGCCGCTCGTCACGATCGACGGCGAAACGGCCAGAGACTTCGACGACGCCGTCTGGTGCGAGCGCAAGGGCAAGGGCTTCCGGCTCGTGGTGGCGATCGCCGATGTCTCGCATTACGTGCGCGACGGCGATCCGCTCGACCGCGACGCGCGCGACCGCGGAACGTCGGTGTATTTTCCGCGCCGCGTGATTCCGATGCTGCCCGAGGCGCTGTCGAACGAGCTGTGCTCGCTCAAGCCCGCGGTCGACCGCCTGTGCATGGTCTGCGACATGGACGTCACCACGCAGGGCGTGATCAGGCAGTACCGCTTCTACCCGGCGGTGATGCACTCGCGCGCCCGGCTCACGTACACGCAGGTGTGGCACTGGCTGTCGGCCGCCGCGGACGACACCGCCGCCGTGCCGCCGGAAGCGAAGCCGCTGCTGCCGCATCTGACCAACCTGCACGCGCTCTACCAAGCGCTTTCCAGGGCGCGCGAAAAGCGCGGCGCAATCGACTTCGACACCGTCGAGATGCAGCTCGAGTTCGACGTGCGCGGCAAGATCGTCCGCGTGGTGCCGGCGCCGCGGAACGAAGCGCACAAGATCATCGAGGAGTGCATGCTGGCCGCGAACGTCTGCACCGCGGAGTTCCTCGCCAAGGCGCAGCACCCGGCGCTGTATCGCGTGCATGAGGGCCCGACCCCCGAGAAACTCGCGCTGCTGAAGGAATTCCTCGCCGGCTGCGCGCTCTCCCTCGGCGGCGGCGACGATCCGACCGCCTCCGACTACGCCAAGCTGCTGATCGGGATCAGGAAGCGCCCCGACTATGCGCTGCTGCAGACGGTGCTGCTGCGGTCGCTGCAGCAGGCGCAGTACCGGCCGGACAACGTCGGGCACTTCGGCCTGTCCTACGAGGCGTATGCGCATTTCACCTCGCCGATCCGCCGCTATCCGGACCTGGTCGTGCATCGCGCGATCAAGGCGGTTCTCGGCGGGCAGAAGTACCAGCCCGCGGGCAGGTCGTGGGCCGAGCTGGGCGTGCACTGCTCGCTCACCGAGCGGCGCGCCGACGATGCGACGCGCGACGTCGAGAACTGGCTGAAGTGCTATTTCATGCAGGACAAGATCGGCGCGACGTTCGATGGCACGATCAGCGGCGTGACCAGCTTCGGCATCTTCGTCACCCTCGACGACCTCAACATCGACGGCCTCGTGCACGTCACCGAACTCGGGCGCGACTACTTCCACCACGACCCGGCGCGGCACGCGATGGTCGGCGAGCGCAGCGGCAGGAGCTTCCAGCTCGCAGGCCGCGTGCGCGTCACCGTCGCGCGCGTCGACCTCGAAACGACCAAGATCGACTTCACCCTCGCCGCGGAGACGCCCTCGGGCGAACCGCCGCGGCCGACCTACAGCGAGCCGCTCGCGCGGGAGGCCCGCCCGGGCACGCCCAAAGCGCGACGGCCGTAGTCCGGCGCAATGAACCCGGCGCCGCACGGCCGCCACGCAGGTCGCCGCCGCCGCTGATGGATCTCGTCATCCAGGCGCCGGCCATCAGCGCCGCCGATCTCGACGCCATTGCGAAGCTCGCCGGGACGCGCGAGATCACGTCACTGGCCGCCGGCCGCAGCCCGGCGTTGCGCGAAGCGAAACCCGGGGCAGCCGATCGCAACGAAGCGCTGACCGAACCGAACCCCGGCGCCGAAACCGGACGCGGCCCGCACGCCTACCGCCTCCTCGGGGTGGAATCGCGCAACGGCATCGCCGAATTCTGTGCGACCGCCGCGATCGACCACGCGTTCGTCGCCGCCGACCTCGCCCGCGCCCGGGTCCGGGTGGTCGCGATGGACATGGATTCGACGCTGATCACGATCGAATGCATCGACGAGATCGCCGACCTGCAGGGCATCAAGCCGCAGGTGGCGACGATCACGGCGGCGGCGATGCGCGGCGAGATCGACTTCAAGGAAAGCCTCACGCGCCGCGTCGCACTGCTCGCGGGACTGCCCGTCGCCGCGTTGCAGCGCGTCTACGACGAGCGGTTGCGGCTGTCGCCTGGCGCCGTGCGGATGCTCGCCGGATTCAAGGCGGTCGGCGCCAGGACGTTGCTGGTGTCGGGCGGCTTCACGTTCTTCACCGACCGCCTGCAGGCGCGCCTCGCGTTCGACGAAACGGCGTCGAACTCGCTGGAAATCGCGGACGGCCGGCTCACCGGCCGGCTGGTGGGGGCCATCGTCGATGCGCGCGAAAAAGCGGCACGGCTCACGGCGCTCCGGCAGCGGCTTTGCGGCAACGACGGGATCGCAGTCGCGATCGGCGACGGCGCCAACGACCTGCCGATGCTCGCGGCGGCCGACGTCTCGGTGGCCTATCACGCCAAGCCGGTCGTCCGGGCAAGGGCGACCTGCGCGATCGACCACTGCGGCCTCGACGCGGTCCTCAACCTGTTCGCGGATTAAATAGGGTCTGACCCCATTCAATCGGCCTCGTCGATCCACGTCATCTGGATCGCTTCGAGGATCTTTTCGCCGCTGCGGTTGGGGTCGTCGGCGAATCCCGGCAGCGCGCAGATCCAGCGGTGCAGGTCGACGAAATTGACGGCCAGCGGATTCACATCCGGGTGTGCTTCGGACAAGGCGATCGCGATGTCGCGGGTATCGGTCCACTTCATGGGCAGAGCTCCTCGCTTCGCTCCGGCGCGCTCAGTGACGCTCGCTCGCGTAGTTGATCGTGTATTTCGGGATCTCGATGACGAGGTTCTCGTCGTCGACGATCGCCTGGCACGACAGCCGCGACTGCGGCGTTAGCCCCCAGGCCCGGTCGAGCAGGTCGTCTTCGTCCTCCGTCGACGGCGACAGCGAGGCAAGCCCCGTCCGCACGATCACGTGGCACGTCGTGCAGGCGCAGGATTTCTCGCAGGCGTGCTCGATCTCGATGCCATGGGCGAGCAGGTTGTCGCAGATCGAGACCCCCTTCTCGCCTGCGAACGTCAGGCCTTCCGGACAGACTTCGGGGTGCGGCAGTACGGCTATTTCGGGCATCGCTCTTTCGGCGTCAGGTAAGGGCGTCGATGCGGCGGCCGGTCAGGGCGCGCCCGACGCTGCGGTTCATGCGCCGCGCGGCGAACTCGCCGGTCGCGCGGTTGAGCGCTTCGGTGGCGGCCACCAGCGCCCGATGGTCGGCTTCGGCCCGGCAGCTTGCCACGCGCGCCAGCGCCGCATCGACGGCAGCGCGCTCTTCCGCATCGAGCAGGTCGGCGTCCACCGTGAGCGCCGCGTCCGTTGCCGCGACCACCTGGTCCGCCGCGACCTGCGCTTCGGCCAGCGCCCGCGCCGCCATGTCGTCGGCCGCGTGGGCGAAGGATTCCTGCAGCATCCGCGTGATGTCGGACTCCGCCAACCCGTACGAGGGCTTCACGGTGATGGCCGCTTCGACGCCGGAGGTGAGCTCGCGCGCGGCCGCCGACAGCAGGCCGTCGGCGTCCACCTGAAACGTGATGCGGATGCGCGCCGCGCCGGCCACCATCGGCGGGATGCCGCGCAGCTCGAAGCGGGCAAGCGAACGGCAATCGACGACTTTCTCGCGCTCCCCTTGCGTCACGTGGATCGCCATTGCCGTCTGGCCATCCTTGTACGTGGTGAATTCCTGCGCGCGGGACACCGGGATCGTCGAATTGCGCGGCACGATCTTCTCGACCAGCCCGCCCATCGTCTCGAGCCCGAGCGAAAGCGGAATGACGTCGAGCAGCAGCCAGCTCTCGCCGGCGACGCGATTGCCGGCCAGCACGTTGGCCTGCATCGCCGCGCCGAGCGCCACGGCCTGGTCGGGATTGAGGTTGGTGAGCGGCGGCGCGCCGAACAGATCGCCGACCGCTTTCTGGATCTGCGGCATCCGCGTGGCGCCGCCGACCATCACCACGCCGTTGACGGCGCCCGGCGTCAACCCGGCGTCGCGCAGCGCGCGGCGCACCGGCGCCAGGGTCTTGGCCACGAGATTCTGCGTGATCGCCGTGAACAGGTCGGCGGTGAGCGTGAGATCGACCTTCTCGCCGGTGGACAGCGCGGTCACGATCGGCGCCGACTGGTGCAGCGTCAGGTTCTCCTTCGCCTCGCGCGCCTTGACCATCAGCAGCCGCGTGTCCGCCGGCGAGAGCGGCGCAAGCCTTGCCGCCTCGATGATCCAGCAGAAGACGCGATGATCGAAGTCGTCGCCGCCCAGCGCCGAGTCGCCGTTGGTGGCGAGCACTTCGAACACGCCGCGCGACAGCTTGAGAATCGAGATGTCGAAGGTGCCGCCGCCGAGATCGTAGACGGCGTAAATGCCCTCGGCCGCGTTGTCGAGCCCGTAGGCGATCGCCGCCGCCGTCGGCTCGTTGAGCAGCCGCAGCACGTCGACGCCGGCGAGCCGCGCCGCGTCCTTCGTCGCCTGCCGCTGGGCATCGTCGAAGTACGCGGGGACGGTGACCACGGCGCCGGCCAGCTGCCCGCCGAGACTGGCCTCGGCGCGCTCGCGCAGGGCGCGCAGGATATCGGCTGAAATTTCGACCGGACTCTTGATGCCGGCGCGGGTCGCGAGCTTGACCATTCCCGGCTCGTCGATGAACCGGTACGGGAACCGGCGCGCGTCGGCGAGATCGGCGAGTCCGCGGCCCATCAATCGCTTCACGGACACGATCGTGTTCTGCGGATCGAGCGCCTGCAGCGCCTCGGCCGCCAGCCCGACCGCGACGCCGCGCTCCCCGTAATGAACGATCGACGGCAGCAGCGGATGGCCGTTCTCGTCCGGCAGCACGACCGGGATGCCGTTGCGCACCGTCGCCACCAGCGAATTGGTGGTGCCGAGATCGATGCCGACCGCCAGCTTGCGCTCGTGCGGCGGCAGCGGATCGCCCGGTTCGGAAATCTGCAGCAGCGCCATCAGGCCTCCCGCCCAGCCGCCTCAAGGGAGGCCTGCATCCCCCGCGGGGGGAGGCGAACGACGTGAGCTTGGGGGTCCATTTACGCCTCGAGCTCGCCCAGCATTCCGTCGATGTCGGCGGCGAGCTTGCCGAGGAACTTCAGCTCCCGCACGCGCATCCGCGCCTCGTCCCACGCGCGGTCCGCGTCGAGCAGCGCGGCGAGACGGCGTTCGAGCGTGGCGCAATCGGCACGGACTCCGGTCAGCAGCGCTTCCAGCGCGTCGGTATCGCCCGCATCCTGCGCATGGGCCGCGGCCTCGCGCCGTTCGAGCTGCCGCTCGAGGAAATCGAACGGCAGCGCCGAATCGGTCGCGACCAGTGCGTCGATGCCGCGCAGCGACAGCAGGTACTGCGCCCGATCGACGGGGTCCTTCAGCGCGCGGTAGGCCTCGTTCACGCGCGCTGACGACTGCAGGGCGACCCGGCGCGCCGATTCGCCTTCGGCGGCGAAACGGTCGGGGTGCACCTCGCTTTGCAGCGCGTGGTAGGCGCGTTCGAGCACCTCGCCGTCGAAGCGGAAGCGCTCCGGCAGGCCGAAGAGTTCGAAGTGGTTGCGCGAGAAGTCGATCATCGGTTTCGTCCCTCCCGCGACCGGGGAGGGTGACGCCGGCGCGCCGCCGGAAGGCGCTGCCGCGGCCTCCGCAGTGCGCCCCGGCAGGGGGCGGGCGAGCTTCGGTCAGACGTTGAAGGATTCTCCGCAGCCGCAGGCATCCTTCACGTTGGGGTTGTTGAACTTGAACCCCTCGTTCAGGCCCTCGCGGGCGAAGTCGAGCTCGGTGCCCTCGAGGTACGGCAGGCTCTTCGGGTCGACGATGACGGTGACGCCGTGGCTTTCGAAGTGCAGGTCTTCCGGACGGATCTCGTCCGCGTACTCGAGCTTGTACGCGAGTCCCGAGCAGCCCGAGGTGCGCACGCCAAGGCGCAGGCCGACGCCCTTGCCGCGTTTCGCGAGGTGACTGGCGACGTGCCTCGCCGCCGTTTCGGTCAGGGTGACAGCCACGACAGGCTCCGCTTTCATGGGTCGGTCAATCCGCCGCGTGCCGCACGGGCGCCGGCGCGCAGGCATCCGCCTGGCCATCGCCTTGCCCCGCATCGGCGTGCTTCTTCCGGTAGTCGGCCACCGCGGCCTTGATCGCATCCTCGGCGAGAATCGAGCAGTGGATCTTCACCGGCGGCAGCGCGAGCTCTTCCGCGATCTGCGTATTGCGGATCGACACCGCCTGGTCGAGCGTCTTGCCCTTGACCCACTCGGTCACCAGCGACGACGACGCGATCGCCGAACCGCAGCCGTAGGTCTTGAATTTGGCATCCTCGATCAGGCCGTCCTTGCCGACGCGGATCTGCAGCTTCATCACGTCGCCGCACGCCGGCGCGCCGACCATGCCGGTGCCGACATCCTCGGCGTCCTTCGCGAACGAGCCGACGTTACGCGGATTTTCGTAGTGGTCGAGTACCTTGTCGCTGTATGCCATGTCAATCTCCATTGTGCCCGTCAGCCCGTCCGGATTGAGCGTCGGTTCACCGACGCTCGAATCCGGACAATTATTGCGCCGGCGAAGCCGACGCAATAACCAAGGCATCGATTCAGTGCGCGGCCCACTGCACAGTGTTCAAATCGATGCCGTCCTTGTGCATTTCCCACAGCGGCGACAGCTCCCGCAGCTTGCCGACCTTGCGCTTCAGCAGCTCGACCGTGTAGTCGATTTCGGCCTCGGTCGTGAAGCGACCGACGGTGAAGCGGATCGAGCTGTGCGCGAGCTCGTCGCTGCGGCCCAGCGCGCGCAGCACGTACGACGGCTCGAGCGACGCCGACGTGCACGCCGAGCCCGACGACACGGCGATGTCCTTGATCGCCATGATCAGGCTCTCGCCCTCGACGAAATTGAAGCTCACGTTGAGGTTGTGCGGGACGCGGTGCTCCATGTCGCCGTTGACGTAGATCTCCTCGATCGCGGACAAGCCCGAGAGCAGCTTGTCGCGCAGCATCCGGATGCGCTCGTTCTCGGTGGCCATCTCCAGCCGCGCGAGCCGGAACGCTTCGCCCATGCCGACGATCTGGTGCGTAGGCAGCGTGCCCGAGCGCATGCCGCGCTCGTGGCCGCCGCCGTGCATCTGCGCCTCGATCCGCACTCGCGGCTTGCGCCGCACGTAGAGGGCGCCCATGCCTTTCGGGCCGTACGTCTTGTGCGCGGAGAACGACATCAGGTCGACCTTGAGCTGCGCGAGGTCGAGCGGGATCTTGCCGGTGGCCTGGGCGGCATCGACGTGGAAGATGATGCCGCGCGCGCGGCAGAGCTCGCCGATCGCGGCGAAATCCTGGATCACCCCGATCTCGTTGTTCACCGCCATCACCGACACTATGATCGTGTCGGGGCGCAGCGCCGACTTCAGCGCCGCGAGATCGAGGAGGCCATTGGGCAGCACGTCGAGATAGGTCGCCGCGAAGCCTTCGCGCTCGAGCTCGCGGACGGTGTCGAGGGTGGCCTTGTGCTCGGTCTTGACCGTGATGATGTGCTTGCCCTTGTCCTTGTAGAAGTGCGCGGCGCCCTTCAGCGCGAGGTTGATCGACTCGGTGGCGCCCGACGTCCAGACGATTTCCTTCGGGTCGCAATTCACCAATGCCGCCACCTGCTCGCGCGCCTGCTCGACCGCCTTCTCGCTGTCCCAGCCGAAGGAGTGCGAGCGCGAGGCCGGGTTGCCGAAATGCTCGGTCAGGAACGGAATCATCTTTTGCGCGACGCGCGGGTCCACCGGCGTGGTGGCCGAGTAGTCGAGATAGATCGGGGTCTTCATCGCTGGGGTCGGTCGAAGCAAATGGGTGGCGTGGGTGTCAGGCAACGGCCGCGGTGCCGGGAACGCGCGTCGCGGCCGGCGCCCGGTGATCCTGCAGCACGACGACGGCGGCCTTCTGCTGCTGCTGGCGCACGAGGTCGGCGAGCGTCACCGACTGCAGGTAATCCAGGATGTGGGCATTGAGATTGGCCCAGAGTTCGTGGGTCATGCACCGCCGGTCATCCTTGCAGTTCTCCTGGCCGCCGCACTGGGTGGCGTCGATAGGCTCGTCGACGGCGACGATGACGTCGGCAACGGTCACCGTTTCCGGCAACCGCGCGAGGTGATACCCGCCCCCCGGGCCGCGCACGCTCTCCACCAGCCCCGATCGGCGCAGCTTGCCGAACAGCTGTTCGAGGTAGGAGAGGGAAATCTTCTGCCGCTCCGACACGCCGGCCAGCGTGGCCGGGCCCGTGGTGCTGTGCATCGCCACGTCGATCATCGCCGTGACGGCGAAGCGTCCTTTGGTGGTGAGTCGCATGTTCGGTCGCTCGTTCGTGATGGGTTCGCTTGCCGCCCATCCGGTTGCGGTCGCTGCCCGCCGGGCCCGTCATCGGGCCTGCCAGGGGTTACGCCGCGCGTCGGATGCCGTGGACTTCGGTGATTCTAGTAATCCCGAACGTTTTAGTCAACTAAAAGACCGATCAGTTCACTCAAGCATTCGGTTGAGCCGCTGCGGGTCGAAACCCTCGGCGGCCGCCTTCGCGTCGCCGCACTCCACGCCGTCGCTCTGCAGTGCCGCGACCAGGGCGTCCAACCGGGCATCCGCCGCCGCGGCGTGATCGATCAGGCGGTGGATCGCCTGCACCATCGGGTCGCCCATGTCGGGGCTGATCGCGTAGGCGGAAAACCCCATCTTCGCCGCCTGGTCCTCGCGCCGCCTGGCCTCCTCGCCGACGACGATACGCGCCGGAATGCCGACAGCCGTCGCACCGGGCGGAACGTCGCGGACCACGACGGCATTCGAGCCGATCTTCGCTCCCTCGCCGACGGTGAGCGGTCCGAGGACCTTGGCACCGGCGCCGATGACGACCCCGTTCGCGAGCGTCGGGTGCCGCTTCCCCTTGTTCCACGACGTGCCTCCCAGCGTGACGCCGTGGTAGAGCGTGCAGTCGTCGCCGATTTCCGCCGTTTCGCCGATCACGATGCCCATGCCGTGATCGATGAACACCCGGCGGCCGATCGTGGCACCCGGATGGATTTCGATCCCGGTCAGCCAGCGGCCCCAGTGAGCGAGCCAGCGGGCGAGCCAGCGCCACCCGCGCACCCACAGCGGATGGGTGATGAGGCGATGCCAGACCAGCGCGTGCAGCCCCGGGTAGCAGGTCAGGACTTCCCATTTCGACCGGGCGGCCGGATCCCGGTCGAATACAACCGCAATGTCTTCGCTGAGGCGGGCGAACATGCTGTCAGTTTGCCATATCCGAGTCTTTCGCTCAAGTATTTCCGATACCCGTCGCCCAAGCCTGTCGCTGCCGTCGGCGGCGACCCGGTCGCGAGGCGATCGCGCGCCTCGTTTGCGCCGGACACGCACCTGTGGCTAATATCAACAAATTTCGGCGTGGCCGCCATGCCGAATCCAAAACTGCGCTCGTCGATATTACCGGAGGAATCATGTCCCAGATCATCTGCAGGCTCGCCCCGATCGCGCTGCTGGCCACGCTGGCGCTCCCAGCGGCCGCGCAGGAAGTCACGCTCAAGGTCCACCATTTCTGGCCGCCGACGGCGATGCCGCCGTCGACGCTGCTCGTGCCGTGGTGCGACAAGATCGCGAAGGACTCCAACAATCGCATGAAGTGCCAGCTCTACCCGGCAATGCAGTTGGGGGGGACGCCTCCGCAGCTGATCGACCAGGTGAAAGACGGTGTCGCCGACATCGTCTGGACACTTCCGGGCTATACGGCGGGCCGCTACCCGGTGATGGAGGCGTTCGAGTTGCCGTTCATGTCATCGAGCGCCGAGGCCACGAGCCAGGCCGCGTGGGAGTACTACACGCTCTACGGGAACAAGGAGTTCCCCGGCATCAAGGCGCTGGCGGTCAACGTGCACGACAACGGCTATGTGCACACCGTGAACAAGCAGGTCAAGGTGATGGCCGACTTCAAGGGCCTCAAGATGCGCGCGCCGACGCGGCAGACGAACAAGATGCTGGGCGCGCTCGGCGCGACGCCGGTCGCGATGCCGCTGCCCGCGCTCGGCGACGCCCTGTCGAAGGGTGTCGTCGACGGTTACCTGCTGCCCTGGGAAGTGATCCCTTCGATCAAGGCGCACGAGTTCACCAAGTTCGAAAGCGAGACCGATCCGAAGGCGCGCGCGCTCTACACGGCGGTGTTCATCCTGGCGATGAACCAGGCGAAGTACGACAGCCTGCCGGCCGACCTGAAGAAGGTGATCGACGCGAATTCGGGTGCCGCGCTGTCGCAGGCGATGGGCAAGCAATGGGACGCCTCGGCGCCGTCGGCGCGCAAGTATGCCGTCGATCACGGCAACACGTTCTACGTGATTCCGGCGAGCGAAATCGCGAACTGGGAAAAGGCGACGGCCAACCTGCGCGACGATTGGGTGAAAGACGTCACCGCCAAGGGCAACGACGGCAAGGCGTTGCTGCAGTCCGCGAAGGACCTGATCAAGAAATACGAAAAGTAACCGGCGACGGCCCCGCGTACGCATGGGGGGCCGCCGCCCATGTCCTGTTTCGCGCTTCAAGGAGGTAGTCCCGTGACCGAGCCGCTGGTCATCAAGCGCGCGCCGACCGATCCGCTCGGCGTGTTGCTGTTCCGGCTTTGCCGTGCCTTTGCACTCGCTGGCGGACTCGTGCTCGTCGCGATGGCGCTGATGTCGCTCGCCAGCATCATCGGCCGCGCGGTCTTCACCAAGCCCCTGTTGGGCGACTATGAACTCGTGCAACTGGGCTGCGCGATATCGGTTGCCGCATTCCTGCCGTTCTGCCAGATGCGCGGCGGACACGTCCTCGTCGATTTCTTCACCGCGAACGCGCGCCACTCGATTCGGGCAACGTTGGACACGTTCGGTGCGTTGCTGCTGGGCGTTGCGGCAGCCGTATTCGCGTGGCGGCTCACCGCCGGCGCCATCGGCCTCGCCGCCGCGAACGACCAGACGACGATCCTGGAAATTCCGACGTGGTGGGCGGTCGCATTGATGGTGCCGTCGTTTGCGCTCCTTGCCGCCGCCGGCTTCTACACGGCGTGGCAGCACTGGCGCAGCCGCGATGGCGACGCGGGAGTCGCCGCATGAGCGGGAAGAGCGGGGAGGCCG
>Ga0315276_10000890_pt1 | contig 26402 bp, 25 predicted proteins | sample YL17G05_0_MG_FD_204542 | JGI IMG/M metagenome (GOLD analysis project Ga0315276, IMG submission 204542) | Sediment microbial communities from Yellowstone Lake, YNP, Wyoming, USA - YL17G05_0 | ecosystem: Environmental > Aquatic > Freshwater > Lake > Sediment | place: USA: Wyoming | collected... | reverse complement strand
ACTTGGCCTGGCGCACCAAAGGCGCAAAGACGCAAAGGGAACGCAAAGGAATACAAGAGACAAATCCGGATACGTCAGATCGAAACGTGTGTCAGTTTGCGATGAAATCAATTTGGGCTCGCGTCGGAATCGACAATTCTCCCCACATCAGCGACCTCATCATGACCTCGACAATTTCCGTAGCAACAGGTCTTTTATCAATTGTTTTCGCTTTCCTTTGCGTTTCCTTTGCGTTTCCTTTGCGTCTTTGCGCCTTTGCGGTTAATGGGTTTTCTGAATGAACCCCGCTAAACGACTGGAAATCTTCCGCAGGCTGCGAGAAGCCAATCCGGCACCGACCACCGAACTCGCGTATCAGTCGCCGTTCGAGCTGCTGATCTCGGTCATTCTGTCGGCGCAGGCCACCGACAAGAGCGTCAATCTCGCCACCGCAAGACTATTTCCGGTTGCCAATACGCCGCAGGCGATCATGTCGCTCGGCGAGTCCGGGTTCACGCCCTTCATCCGCAGCATCGGGCTGTACCGGACCAAGGCGAAGAACATCCTCGCCGCCTGCACAATTCTGCTGGAAAAGTTCAGCGGCGAAGTGCCGTCGAATCGAGAAGACCTCGAAAGCCTGCCGGGTGTCGGCAGGAAGACCGCGAACGTCGTCCTGAATACCGCTTTCGGCCAGGCGACGATCGCGGTGGACACGCATATCTTCCGCGTCGCCAATCGCACCGCCATCGCACCGGGGAAGAACGTCTTCGAAGTGGAGCATCGTCTGCTGAAATTCGTGCCGGAAGAGTTTCGACGCGACGCGCACCACTGGCTGATCCTGCATGGGCGCTACGTGTGCAAGGCCCGGCGGCCGGATTGCCCGACCTGCCTGATCCGCGACCTCTGCGAGTACAAGGCCAAGACCCGAGGGTAGCATCACCTTTTACCTCCGAGCCTCGTGGCGCATGCCGGGCATGCTCTGTATAGTCGTCCGGGACGGAGTCGACAAACGAGGGGGGAGATCCACATGGAAGCGAAACACCTCGAGGCAGTGTATCGGACGATGCTGCGAATTCGCCGGTTCGACGAGGGCGTAATGGACTTGTTCAAGGAGGGCCTCGTGAAGGGCACGGCCCACAGCTACGTCGGACAGGAGGCGGTGGCCGCAGGAGCTTGCGCCGCGCTGACCAAAGCGGATTTCGTCGTGAGCCATCACCGGGGTCACGGACACTGCATAGCCAAAGGCGCCTCGCTGGACCGGATGATGGCGGAACTGATGGGACGGGTGACGGGCTACTGCAAGGGCCTCGGCGGCTCGATGCACATCGCCGATCTCGATCACAACATCCTCGGGGCGAACGGCATCGTCGGCGCGGGGATCGGGATCGGCACCGGGGCTGCACTGACGAACAAGTTGCGCGGCAACGACGCGGTCGGCGTCGTGTTCTTCGGCGACGGGGCGGCGAACGAGGGCATTTTTCATGAAGGCCTCAACCTCGGCTCGCTGTGGAAGCTGCCGGTGGTGTATCTGTGCGAGAACAACCAGTACGCTCTGTCCACTTCCATGAAGGACTCGACGGCGGTCGATCGCATCTCCATGCGAGCCGGCGCCTATTCGATGCCCGGGGTTACCGTCGACGGAAACGACGTGCTGGCCGTTCACGCCGCCGTGCAGGAAGCGGTGGCCAGAGCGCGCAAGGGCGACGGACCGACCCTGATCGAGGCGCTCACCTATCGCTGGGGCGACCATTCGATGCGCGCAAACCTGCCCGCCTACCGCACCGAAGCCGAACAGGTGGAGTGGCGCAAGCTCGACGCCGTCGCCCGCTTCGAGCAGAAGCTTGAGACCGAGTACGGATTCAAGCGCGCAGCACTGGATGCCATTCGCGCGCAAGTCGAAGCCGAGCTCGGCGCCGCCAAGGCGTTCGCCATCGCCAGTCCCGAGCCGACCCTGGATGACCTCGAGGGCGCCGTGTACGCCCCGCACTATCAGCCTCCGGAGCCCAGGCTCACTGCCACGCGTGAGCTGTCCTTCGCCGAGGCCATCAAGGAAGCGCTGGCGCAGGAGATGGAACGCGACCCGAGCGTGTTCGTGCTGGGCGAGGACGTGGGCAAGATCGGCGGCATTTTCGCCGCCACCCGTGGGCTCATCGAGAAGTTCGGCCCGGAACGGGTTCGCGACACACCGATTTCCGAGGCGGCCATCGCGGCCTGCGCCGTCGGCGCGGCCATCACCGGCATGCGGCCCGTCGCCGAGGTCCAGATCTTCGACTTCATCACCCACATGATGGACATGATCGTCAATCAAGCGGCCAAGTTCCGCTTCATGCTGGGTGGCAAGCCGACCGTGCCGCTGGTGATCCGCGGCCCGCAGGGCGGCGGCATACGGCTCGCCGCGCAGCACTCGCAAAGCCTGGAGGCGTGGTTCACGCACGTGCCGGGGCTGGTCGTACTCGGACCCTCCTCGCCCTATGAGGCCAAGGGGCTGCTGATCAGCGCCATGCGCGAAGACAATCCGGTGATCTTCCTCGAACACAAGATGCTGTACGTGGGCAAGAAGGCGCCGGTGCCCGAGGAAGCCTACGCGATCCCCATCGGCAAGGCGGTGATCAAGCGTCACGGGCGCGATGTGACGCTGGTCGCCACCATGGCGATGGTGGAATCCGCCCTGCAGGCGGCCTCGCGGCTGGAGGCCGAAGGCATCGACGTCGAGGTGATCGATCCGCGCACGTTGCGGCCGCTGGACGAGGACACCATCATCGAGTCGGTCAAGAAAACAAGCCGGCTGGTGATCGCCCACGAAGGCTGGAAGCGCTGGGGCTTCGGCGCCGAGGTCGCCGCCATGGTCGCCGAGAAAGCCATCGACTGGCTCGATGCGCCGATCCTGCGCGTGGGCGCTCGCGATTCGCCTATGCCCTACAACGACAAGCTCGAACGGCTGGTCATCCCGCAGGCGGAGGATATCGTCGACGCAATCAAGGCCGTGGTGCTGCGGGATCGGGCCGGCGCGCAAGCCTAGCCCGAATTTCTGCCGCGCTCCGCTCTGCCCGCGCAACAGTCGGGGCGGAGCATGGACTGTCGACTGCTTGATGGATCATCTCCATTGGGATTTGTTGTCCTCAATTCTGTATCCACCGGGCCACCCCTGTCCATGACGTTTGAGTTTGTGGAGTTTTGTGTTGGCCGGGTGCGGGTATGGCGTTTACGCTGCCGACTCAGGCGGTACAGACTCAGGCGACGGCAAGGTATCGATCTTGTCAGCCACTGCACGGCATGCCGCAATCAGGCCCGCGACAAGCTGCTCACCAACATTCAAATCGCCTTCGTATTCGCCCAGATTGGCGGATCTCATGACACTTGGCCAGCACGCGCCAGACCTCCGGCCCCAGGCCGAGCGTGTGCGGCAACGCCTGAAAGACGATGTAGCGGTTGGCCGGTCGGTAGCCGTAGCAGCGTAATGCGGCCAGACACAGGGCATGTGCGGCGTTGTAGGCGAGATCGAAACGGCCCTCCAAGGAATTGGTGATATTGGCGGCGTCGGCCAAGCGCGCCAAGCCGGAACGCTTCAGACCGGCGAACTCCTTTGCATCCGGCGGTTCCTTCTGGAGCGACTTGCCGGGTCCACTCAGGTTTTCAAGCGGTGAGGCCATGCTCCTCTCCGATCACCCACAGCTTGGGCTGCGCCAAGACCCGCTTGATGAAGGCATTGTCCTCCCGGATACGTTTGTCGAGTTCTTGCCGGGAATACACCGTTGGATTCACAGTCCGGCCGAGCCGCTTCGTTGCCTCTTCCAAGACGGCGAACATATCGGCATAAGACAGGCTGTCGCTCACCACCATCAGATCGATATCGCTCTTCGCCGTGTCCTGCCTTTTGGCCACCGAACCATAGGCGAACGCGGCACTGATCTGCGCCGCCAGCGGCGCCAACGCGTCGCGTAGTACATCGGCAAGGCCGGAGGTCTTCAGCACCAAACCGCGCAACTCGTCGAATACCGGCGCCGCCGCATTGACCTGATAGTGTTTCTGCTTGCCCACGCGCGTGACGGTTACCAACCCCGCCGTCTCAAGGCCGGCCAACTCCCGCTGCACCGCGCCCGTGCCGGAGCCCGCGAGGGCGATCACCTCATTGGCATAAAAACTCCGACCCGGATTCCCGAACAGCACAGCCAGCACGCGCTGCTGCACCTTGTTGAACAGCGCGTCGGCGATCCCGGAAAACGGGGGCGGGAGGATTTTGGCTGATCGTTTCTTTGTACCCATATTGGGTATGATAAACCCCGATTTGGGTATGATCGAGCCTGTCGCCTCACACGCCCGGTATGCCCGCTCTCCGTTGTGGCGCGATTCGCTCAATTGCGTCAATTGAAATGGCGCGTAATAGGCGCAGGAAATCCTCCGACCTGGCTATCAAGTCCCGCACAGTCATGGGCTGGCGATTCAGCGCGCCGAGTTCGGCCAATTCCAGATACGCCATCACGATGCGATTCAGCCCTTCCAGATCCTCCGCTCGTCGAAGGGCACCGTCACGCGCTCGCGGCTGCCAGCGAAATAGAGCACGCCCTCGGCGCATTCGTAACCGTGCTCTTCGAGGATCAACCCTTGCACGCAGAGTTGCACGCGCTCCGGATCATAAGCGCCGGTCGCAACGTGCGGGCGCTTGCCGCGCTTGTAATCCACCGGCGTCACGCGGTTGCCTTCGCCCTCCACCAGGTCCATCTTGGCGATCAAACCAAGTCGGTTCGACGACAGCGTGATCGAGCGGGCGTGGACGCGCTCCTTCTCCTCGGCATCCGCCGGATCGGGAAGTTTCCCGCCGGGCTTGTCCACGCGCCGGTGAGCATGCCGACCTTCTACCGTGTCCGAAGACTCCGCCCATTCCCCCTGGACCCACTCCAAGTAAGCCAGCCGCGGGCAATACTGGTACTCGTTGACCATGCGCGCGGGCAACAGCGGCATGTCCCCGGAGAGTTCGGGGAAAGGGAGCGGCAGTTCCTTCTGTGTCTCGTCCATGAAACTCTCCGAGTAAGGCGTGCGGGGTGCTAAAATCTGGCTAACCAGAATGGAGATTCCTTATGAACGTTGCTGTCTATGAAGCCAAGTCCAAACTTTCCGAGCTGCTCGACAAGGTGTGCGCCGGAAAGGAAGTCGTGATCACCCGCCACGGGGAGCCGATAGCCAGGCTTGTCCCAGTGAACGCGCCAGCCGCGCCGGATCGTGCCCGCGCGGTTCGGGAGGTTCGTGCGTTGAGCAAACGCCTGAACATCCGCACCGGCATCTCGCTTCGCAAGCTCGTCGAAGAGGGCAGGGATTGATGGCATTCGTAGCCGACAACTCGGTGGTACTCGCCTGGTTCGTGAACAGTCAGTCAACGGCATATTCGGAGAAAATCCTCCGTCGGGTCGCTCGCGAACCGGTTCATGTGCCTGTCGTATGGTCGCTTGAGTTCTCCAATGCCCTGCGTCAACTCGAACGACGCCGCAAGCTCAAACCGGATACCACGGCTGCCATCCTTGATGCGGTGGACGCGCTCGCGCTGCAGAGCGATCCTTCGCCACCAAGCCAGCGGCGGTTGCTGGATATTGCCAGGCAGTACGATCTGTCGGTCTACGACGCTTCATACCTCGAACTCGCCATCCGGCTCTCCGTGAAACTGGCAACGCAAGACGGGCCGCTCGCGGCGGCGGCCACGAAAGCAGGATTGAAATCCGACTGAAAGTCCGAACGGCACCGCCCGTAGTGGCCGCGCACCTCTTCCACGGACCAGCGCAGTGCGCTGGCGATACATTCGCCAACGCCCTCTACGGAGCGCAAGTCTTCAGCCGTCGCGCGCATGATGGTTTCGACGCTGCCGAAACGCTCCAACAGCCGGTGCGCGCGCTCAGGCCCGATCCCCGGAAAGCCCTGCAGGATGTAAAGCTGGCGGGCGCGCTTTCCGCGCGGCCGCCGACCGCGGCGCGGCAGCGCTCCCGAGGCGAACGTGCGCCCCTGCCGGGCGGCGAACAGCATGGTACGCACCGTCTCTTCCGGGGTGCGTGCGCGCAACAGCGGCACGCCGCAGAAGAGGGACACCGTCACCAACGCACCCTGAATGGCTTCCCAGCGCATGCCGCAATTGGCAAGATCCCGGCTGGTGGCTTCGAGAATGATTGCCGGCTGCAGTTTGGTTGCACACAGTTTCAGCGCCTGACGAAACAGCCGGCCGTCCTTGATCGCCACGACCAGATCCGTCAACGTCTTGCGCTCGAACAGAAACCGCCCGTCGACCCGGTAGTCGCCAAGTGGCAGCCGCGCGACAGTCACATGAAAATCAGCGCACTCGCGCAGCGCCGGCAGCATCGGGCTTCCCGATTCGCGGTCGTCGACTTCGATCCCGAGAGTCTCGTGCAAGGTGTTCATCTATTCAAAGCGGGCTCGATCTGCATGCGCCCAAGGGTCACAAGGGCAGTTGTCCTGCCGTCCTGATCCGCAAATTCGACCTCGAATGCCTCTTCACCGCCGAGGACATGCACGACCGTGCCGACATCTCCCGCAGCAATCCTATTGCCGGGCAAGTCCGTAGTGAGGACTACGCAGTCCTTTTCCTTAATGACTCTCATCGGATGGCGCATCGATTTCCCGATCCGTGCCGTCCTCGAAAAGAATACGAGTGCGCTTGCCGGCGACAAGGGACGTGGCGACCACCCGTGGACGCTTACCCCGCAACGCCTTGCAGATACGTGCATACAACGTCTCGAATGTCATGAGGGCATACTCTTTGCCGGTGAGCAACAGGAGCGGTTCGACGTACTCCTGCGGACTTCTGTTGGTTCCTTTGGGCGTGTCTTCCTTCACCAGGACAATCGCACGGTGGTATTCGGATTCACCTTGTTCGTTCACTGGCAAGGCTGGCGGCAAGAAAGCCGCGAACGGGTCACCAGCCTCGTTTCCGCCGGCGGGCGTCGGGGAGCCGATATGAGCGGGAACGCCTTGTGCGATTACCGTAATCCACTCGCACCCCGGATAATCATCCCCGTGCGTGGGGAACTTCAGCTTCAAAAGGGTTGCATAGATGCTCATTGGTCCTCTTTGTCCTGTGCAGTCCCGCACTTTGTGCCCGTGCTATTGAATTGTCCACTGCGCTCGCGAGCGTGCAGATCCTCAGAATGCGTAGGCCATTGTCAGCCAATACCGCCAGTCCTCACTGCTCTCGCGGATTTCTTCGTCCGTCTCAACTGGCTCAAGCTGCGCGAGCGGTACACCGAACTTGCGATCGGCGAAGCGGATCAGCACGAACATCTCGTGCATGCAGTCTTCCTCCTTCGCCATCCCGACCACTTGGATTTCCTCGCCTTTCTTGAGAGGCGAAATCTCCCGCACGGCGATGCACTTCGCCTTGAAGGGAAACTGAAGCCTCTCTTCGAGGTAGTAAATCCACCTTAGCGCGCGCTCTTCCGTCGTGTAAGCGTCGACAACGATCTGCTGCTCGATGCGGCGCTCGCGGGCGCGGTTTAATGCCGGACGTTTCGGTTTAGGCATCGGGAGCGGGGACGAAGAGGCCGAGGCGGAAAGCACCGGGCCGCAAGAGCCGATGCGGAAGCTGCTCGATTTCTATAAGGTAAAGCGTTGACCCCTTTCCTCGTTGACCCCTTTCCTCGTGTTTTGACCCCTTTCCTCGTGTTGACTCCTTTCCTCGTGCGTTGACCCTTTTCCTCGTGCGGGGTTTTTCGGTCCGCCTGATGAAGGACATCACCTGCCGCGTAGGCGTTCTGTCTGGTTGGGCGCTGGTCTCGACCCAAACAAGATCGTAGGGCACAATCTGCGCGGCACTGCAATTAGGCACCGAAGGCCGCTCGAATTGACTCGGCCTACCGCGAAGCACATCTCAAGTCACAACCTGGAAAAAATATAGGCCAACCGTGAGCAGACTGGAAGATCTCCAACCCAATGCCGCAGTGCGTGGCATTCTTCCCGACGCGCTGGTCACGGTTGTGAGCGTGCAGTGGTTTGGGTCGGAGGCACTGGAGCTTACCTACAAGACCCCTGCCGGGGAGGTCGCCAACGAACTTCTCTACCGCCACGACGAACCGCGCCTTGAGATCGTCGAGCAAGGCCGCCCTTGGAGTTTCGATGGTGATGGCGCACTTTTCCGTCTAGTCTCGGAAGCACAGAGAATCCGCTTGGCGCACCTCTTTGACCCGGTGCTCGCCGTCCACACCTCTGTGGTCGAACCGCTACCGCATCAGATCACGGCCGTCTACGAGTCCATGCTGCCGCGGCAGCCACTGCGCTTTTTGTTGGCCGACGACCCTGGCGCAGGCAAGACGATCATGGCGGGGCTCCTTATCAAAGAGCTTATTGCGCGCGGCGACTTGCAACGCTGCCTTATCGTCTGCCCAGGCAGCCTCGCGGAGCAATGGCAGGACGAGCTTTATCGTCGCTTCCATCTTCCTATCGATATTCTTACCAACGACAAGATCGAGGCATCGCGCACTGGTAACTGGTTCCTGGAAACCAACCTGGTTATCGCTCGGCTCGACAAGCTCTCGCGCAATGAGGACGTGCAACAGAAGCTACAGGCGCAGGATTGCCGCTGGGACCTCGTCGTTTGCGATGAGGCGCACAAGATGTCGGCTACGGTCTTCGGTGGCGAAATCAAGTACACCAAGCGCTACCGACTCGGCCAGCTTCTGTCGACCCTCACGCGGCACTTCCTGCTGATGACGGCAACGCCGCACAACGGTAAGGAAGAGGACTTCCAACTTTTCATGGCGCTGCTCGATGGAGACCGTTTCGAGGGCCGCTTTCGCGATGGGGTTCATGTGGCTGATGTGTCGGACCTGATGCGCCGCATGGTGAAGGAGAACCTGCTCAAGTTCGATGGCACGCCGTTGTTCCCTGAGCGCATCGCGCATACCGTCCCTTACAAGTTGTCGGACCCCGAAACTCAGCTCTACAGAATCGTCACCGACTACGTGCGCGATGAGTTCAACCGCGCGGAAGCTCTTGAAAACGACAAACGTGCCGGCACCGTCGGCTTTGCGCTGACTATCCTGCAACGGCGGCTGGCCTCTTCACCCGAAGCGATCTATCAATCCCTGCGCCGTCGGCGAGAGCGCCTGGAAAGCCGGCTACGGGAATTGGAAGTCCTTCAACGTGGAGGGCAATCGGCGCCCATCCTTGCGCCCGCCGTTCCAGCCCTCGACGCCGAGGATGTCGAAGACCTGGAAGAAGCACCTGACAACGAAGTTGAAGCCGTCGAGGAAGAAATTCTCGATCAGGCCACAGCCGCCCGCTCCATTGCCGAACTGCGCATCGAAATCGAAACCTTGAAAGGATTGGAAGGCCATGCGTTGGCTGTCCGTCGCAGCGGCACCGATACCAAGTGGCGCGAGTTGGCCAGCCTGCTCGACGAAATCTTCATTACCTCTGGTTCCGCTAACCGTGCGGGTGAACCTAATGCGCCCTATGGCTCCGGCGCCATTGCGCCACCTGTTCCGTCTCCACATCAAAAGCTGGTGATATTTACCGAACACCGCGACACGCTGAATTACCTCGCTGGACGCATTGCTGACAGACTCGGCCGCAAGGAGGCCGTAGTCATCATCCATGGCGGCATTGGCCGCGAAGAGCGCCTGACGGTACAGGAATCCTTCAGGCACGATCCCGAGGTGCAGGTGCTGCTCGCCACTGACGCGGCCGGCGAGGGAATTAACCTCCAGCGTGCGCACCTGATGGTGAACTACGACCTGCCGTGGAATCCCAACCGCATCGAGCAGCGCTTTGGCCGCATCCACCGCATCGGCCAGACCGAGGTGTGCCACTTGTGGAACCTTGTGGCCGAGGAGACCCGCGAAGGCGATGTCTATCGCAGGCTGCTGGAAAAGCTCGAACAGGCCCGTCAAGCGTTGGGCGGCCAGGTGTTCGACGTGCTCGGCAAGCTACAGTTCGAGGGTAAATCGCTGCGCGATCTGCTGATCCAGGCCATTCGGTATGGCGAACGCCCCGAGGTAAAAGCCTACCTGACCACCGTTCTCGACCAGGCACTCGACCGCGACCATCTTCAGGGGCTTCTCGATGAGGGTGCGCTGGTTCCCGATGCCATGGACGTCAGCCAGGTACAGCGCATTCGCGAAACGATGGAGCGCGCCGATGCGCGCCGCCTGCAGCCGCACTATATCGAGTCGTTCTTTCACGAGGCCTTTCAACGCCTCGGTGGATCATCCAAGCAGCGCGAGCCGCGCCGTTACGAGATCACGCACGTTCCGACTCCGGTGCGCAATCGCGACCGCTTGATCGGCATCGGCGAACCTGTGCTGCCACGCTACGAACGTATCGCTTTTGAAAAATCTCTGGTGGCACCACAGCGTCAGCCGCTGGCCGCCTTCGTCTGTCCGGGTCATCCGCTGCTCGACTCGGTCATCGACCTTACCCTCGAACGCCACCGCGATCTCCTCAAGCGTGGCAGCGTACTGGTGGATGAGCGCGACGCCGGAACGCAGCCGCGCGTACTCTTTTATCTCGAACATTCGATTCAGGACGCAAGCCTCACGCGCACGGGTGAGCGCCGTATCGTCTCAAAGCGAATGCTCTACGTCGAACTCGATGCCGACGGTGCCATGCACAATGTGCAGTACGCGCCGTATCTCGACTACCGGCCGCTGGCCGAGGGCGAGCCAGGCGTCGAGGCTATTCTCGATCGGCCGGAATGCGTGTGGATCAACCGCGAGTTGGAACAGAGGGCGCAAGGCCACGCGGTGGCTCACGTCGTGCCGGAACACCTCGCGGATGTTCGTGGCGCCAAGCTGGCGCTGATCGCGAAGACCGAGGCCGCAGTAAAGGAGCGGCTGACCAAGGAGATCACCTACTGGGATCACCGCGCCGAGCAACTCAAGCTTCAGGAACAGGCCGGCAGGCCTAATGCCAAACTTAACTCCAATGAGGCGCGCAAGCGCGCTGACATTCTTCAGGGGCGGCTGCAAAAACGGCTCGAAGATCTGAAGCTCGAAGCCCAGATCTCGCCGCTGCCACCCGTGGTGCTGGGCGGCCTGCTGGTAGTGCCAATGGGCCTGATCAACGCGATGACTGGGAAAGCGCGCGCCGTGACCGCCAACCCGGTAGATACGCAGATCAGCGCCGCCCGTGCTCGCGCAATCGTCATGGAGATCGAACGCAACCTCGGTTTCGATCCCACCGATCGCGAATTCGAGAAGCTCGGCTATGACATCGAGAGCCGCGTGCCTGGCACCGGCAAGCTGCGCTTCATAGAGGTAAAGGGTCGCGTTATGAGTGCTGGCACCATCACGGTGACCCGAAACGAGATTCTGTACTCGCTAAACAAACCCGAGGACTTTATTCTCGCAATTGTCGAATTTCAGCTCGAAGGTGCGCACCGCGTACACTATGTTCGGCGACCGTTCCAGCGGGAGCCGGACTTCGGTGTTACCAGCGTAAATTACGACTTTGCCGAATTGCTGGCCAAGGCAGAAACGCCCTTGTGAGTTCGGGCTCGCCACTGCCGGATGGTTCGATAGTCGACTCGGCAGTCAAAGGCTCGATTTGAGAAAGGTGATGGCCATATGGCTAGGACGAACCTCCTGAATACCCGGACTACGAATTTCCTCGAGTTGGTCGGCAACGGCAAGATATATCGCGTACCGCCGTACCAACGTGACTACTCCTGGGAGGAGGAGCATTGGGAGGATTTGTGGAACGACATTGTCGAACTCCGCGAGAAATCCGACGACCGCCATTACATGGGTGCGCTCGTGGTCGAAGGAAAAAGCGATCGCGAGTTTCTTATTATTGATGGACAACAGCGCCTCGCCACATTGAGTCTCTTGGCTCTTGCGGCGATTGGACACCTGAGCCGCCTGTCCGGCGAGGGCGTCGAGCCGGCCGCTAACCGCGAGCGTGCGACTGGTCTGCGCAGTCGTTTCATCGGTGAAAAGGATCCCGCATCGCTTGTGGAAAGCAGCAAGCTGTTTCTCAATTCCACGGACGACGCTTTCTATCAGGACTACCTGGTGCAACTGCGCGAACCGCTTAATCCGCGTGGTCTTCCAAGGTCCAACCGGCTGCTGTGGGAGTGCTTCAAGTATTTCGCGAAACGGCTTGACGAGGAAGCGACGCTTGCACCGATAGGCGAAAAGCTTGCTGCCCTGCTTTCTGAAACGGTCGGGCGACAGCTTATCTTCATCCTTATCACCGTGGACGATGAACTGAATGCCTACACCGTTTTTGAAACTCTCAACGCACGCGGTCTGGAACTGTCGTCCACAGACTTGTTGAAGAACTATCTTTTTTCTCGGCTGAGAGTTCCCGCCGACTTGGACGCTCTAAAGCGGCGCTGGCAAGCGCTGATTGCCACGGTGCAACAGGAGCGCTTTCCCGAATTCTTGCGCTATCACCTGTTGTGCGAACAGCCCAAGATTCGCAGCGAACGGCTGTTCAAACTGGTTCGCGATCGCGTCGGAACAGCCCCAGAGGTCTTCGCACTGATGGACGCGCTGGAACGTAGAGCGGAGTTGTTTGCCGCGCTATTAGATCCCAATCACGGTTATTGGGCGGAAAACCCGGCCTGTCGCCCCTACGTGCGCGAACTCAATTTATTCCGCGTGCGCCAGATGACGCCACTGCTGTTTGCAGCGTGGGAGCGAATGGAGGAGCGCGAAGACTTTGCGCGTGTGTTGAAGCTTGTGAGTGTCATCTCCTTCCGTTACACCGTGGTGAGCGGCCTAAACACGAATGCGCTCGAACCCGTTTATCACGAGTCGGCCAGCGCCTTGCTTGGCGGACGAATCCGAACGCCAGGCGAGGTGTTTGGCATGCTCAAGAGCATTTACGTCGGCGATGAGAAGTCCCAGCAGGATTTTGCGCGCCTGTCGGTGGGCACCAGCGGGCAGCGCAAGCGTGTCGCGAAATACATCCTCGCGCGGCTTGAGCAGGATGCCTCCGGACGCGCCTGTGACTCAGACACCGATCCCGGCAGCATTGAACACATACTGCCCGAAAATCCTCCGGCTGCCTGGGAAGCCGCGATTCCGCGCGAGCACTGGGATGCGGCGATTTACAGGCTCGGGAATCTGACCCTATTGGAACCGGCCGCGAACCGCCAGATCGGAAATGCGGAATACGCGCAAAAGGTTTCGGCGTACGAGCACAGCGCTTACACGTTGACCACGCAATTGGTCCAGGAGGCGCCAGACGAGTGGACATTGGCCCATCTCGATGCGCGCCAGTCCCGATTGGCTCAGCGGTCCGTGCGGTTGTGGCGATCGGATTTTGTTCCCTTGGGTCCAGACAATCGGTGAGAAGAAAGCTCATCGCAGTCGCCCTGCCGCTCGAAGCCATAAACAAGGCGAGTGCGCGCGAGAAGTCAATTCGCCATGGGCATCCCTCTACGCTTCATCTTTGGTGGGCGCGGCGGCCGCTGGCGACGGCGCGGGCGGTGATCTTCGCGCAGATGGTGGACGACCCGTCGGAGTACGTCGACACCTTGCGGCAAGATCCGAAACTCAAGCGCAAGGCTGAGGCGGAGCTCAAGGCAAAGCGCAAGATCTGGGAGGAGGCGAAGGTCCTCCACGACAAGGCCGCGGGAACCAGCGCGGACGTCCCCGAGCCGGGACCGGCGCCGACACTCGACGAAGTGCTCGCCGATCAGGAGCGCCAGCGGCTATTCCGCATCATCGAAGATCTGGTGCTATGGGAGAACACCACCAACGAGACGGTATTGCAGGCGGCGCGCGACGAGATCTGGCAGAGTTGGCGGCGCGCCTGCGCTGAAAACGCTGACCATCCGCAGGCTAAGGAGATGTTCGACCGCAAGAAGCTCCCCGCTTTCCACGACCCCTTCGCTGGCGGCGGGGCTCTGCCGCTGGAGGCGCAGCGGCTGGGGTTAGAAAGCTATGCCAGCGACCTCAATCCGGTGGCGGTGCTGATCAACAAGGCAATGATCGAAATCCCGCCGAAGTTCGCCGGCAAGCCGCCCGTACACCCCTCGCCCTCCGGGACAAGGGAACACTTGGGGCGGAGCAGAGGGGCCGGGGGAAGGGAGAATTGTTCAAACACGAATGGAAGGGCGCGCAGGGACTCGCCGAGGACGTGCGCTACTACGGCCAATGGATGCGTGACGAGGCCGAGAAGCGCATCGGCCACCTTTACCCGAAGGTCGAGATCACGGCCGAGATGGCGAAAGTGCGGCCGGACTTGAAGAAGTACGTCGGCCAGAAACTAACCGTCATCGCCTGGCTTTGGGCGCGCACGGTGAAGAGCCCGAACCCGGCGTTTGCGCAGGTGGACGTGCCGCTCGCCTCGACCTTCATGCTCTCTACCAAGGCGGGCAAGGAGGCCTACGTCGAACCGGTTGTCGAGAAGGGCGGCTACCGCTTCACGGTGACGGTGGGGATGCCGAAGGACGCCGAGGCGGCAAAGAACGGCACCAAGCTCGCGCGAGCGAACTTTGTTTGCCTGATGTCAGGCACTCCCGTCACTGGAGACTACATCAAGGCCGAGGGTAAGGCCGGACGCTTGGGCGCGCGACTCATGGCGATTGTGGCCGAAGGCGATCGCGGGCGGGTCTATCTTGCGCCGACCGAGCCGATGGAAGTCGTCGCGCGTCAGGCGAAGCCGGAGTGGAAGCCGGATGTCGAGTTCTTCCAGCAAGCGCTCGGCTTCCGTGTCGGCAACTACGGTATGACGAAATGGAGCGACCTCTTCACGGACCGCCAGCTCGTGGCGCTGACGACACTCTCCGGCTTAGCGCAGGAGGCGCGGGAGCGGGTAAGACACGATGCTCTGGCTGCGGGCCTGCCCGACGCCGACAAGCCTCTCGCCGCCGGCGGTACTGCCGCTACCGCCTATGGGAATGCGGTATCGGTATATCTGGCGTTTCTCGTCAATCAGGTCGCAAACCACTCGTCCTCAATTTGCGGATGGAACTCCGCCAATACTCAGATGCGCAGCGTATTCTCTCGGCAAGCTATTCAAATGGTCTGGGATTACGCCGAAAGCAATCCATTCTGTAATTCTTCAGGGAGTTTCAACAATTTGTATGAGCGGCAGGTCAAGGGCTTTGAAGGGCTTGGCGAGGGGAGTGCTGGACTTGCGACTCAGGCTGACGCGATTAGCCAGAAGCTATCCACCGACAAGCTCGTTTCGACCGACCCCCCCTACTATGACAATATCGGGTACGCGGATTTGTCCGACTTCTTCTACGTTTGGCTGCGCCACGCGCTAAAGCCGGTCTTCCCTGAACTGTTCGCCACGCTCACCGTGCCCAAGGACGAGGAGCTTGTGGCTACGCCCGACCGCCACGGCAGCAAAGAGAAGGCGGAGGCGTTCTTCCTCGTTGGCATGACCCAGGCGATGCGCCGCATTGCCGAACAGGTACACCCAGCCTTCCCGGTCACCATCTACTACGCCTTCAAGCAGGCAGAGAGCGACGACGACGCAGGTACCGCCAGTACCGGATGGGAGACGTTTGTAGATGCGGTGATCCGTGCCGGCTTCGCCATCACCGGAACGTGGCCAATGCGGACAGAGAAGCCCGGACGGGTGCGCGAGAACGAGGCCAACGCTCTCGCCTCTAGCATCGTCCTGGTCTGCCGTCCGCGCGCCGGCAATGCACCCACCGCCACCCGCCGTGAGTTTGTCACCACGCTCAAGACGGAATTGCCCAAGGCGCTCGCCAATCTCCAGCACGGAAACATCGCACCGGTGGACCTCGCGCAGGCCGCCATTGGTCCTGGGATGGCGGTCTACACACGTTACTCAAAGGTTCTCGACGCTGAGGGCAAGGCGCTCTCGGTGCGCGAGGCGCTGGCGCTCATCAATCAGACGCTCGACGAAGCGCTGGCCGAGCAGGAGGGCGATTTCGACACCGACAGCCGCTGGGCTCTGACTTGGTTCGAGCAGTCGGGTTTCTCCGAGGGCGAGTACGGCATGGCCGAACAGCTTTCCAAGTCCAAGAACACCAGCGTCGCCGGCATGGTCGAGGCGGGCATCGTGGCGTCCAAGGCTGGCAAAGTCCGTCTTCTGAAGCCCGACGAGCTTCCGGAAGACTGGGATCCAACAACCGATGTCCGACTCACTGCATGGGAGATGGTGCATCAGCTCATTCGTGTTCTCGAAGCTGGTGGCGAAGGGTCGGCAGCCGAGCTTCTCAGGAAAATAGGGGCAAAGGCCGAAGTAGCGCGGGAGCTGGCCTATCGGCTGTACACACTTTGCGAGCGCAAGAAGCGTGCTGCCGAAGCGCTCTCGTACAATGGCTTGGTGCAAAGCTGGCCGGAGATTGCGCGATTGGCGCGGGAAGCGCCGCATGCTGCCGTACGGGGTACAGACGATCTGTTTGCGCAGAAATGAATCAACGAGGAGCGAGCATCCATGCACAAAAGTCTGAATCTTGATGAGGCGACTTTGGCCCAATTTTGTGAGCAGCACCACATTCGTCGCTTGGCGCTGTTCGGCTCGCAACTAAAGGGCACGGCAAGGCCAGACAGCGACATCGATCTGCTGGTGGAATTCGATCCGGAGCATATCCCCGGTCTTTTTGCTATTGCCGGGATGGAGCTGGAGCTTTCGGACATGTTGGGGGGCAGGAAGGTCGATCTGCGTACTGCGGGTGATCTCTCGCGCTACTTTCGCGATGAGGTGGTACGCATGGCAGAGGTGCAATATGCACTTTGAGGATCGCGTGCGCGTCGGCCACATGATCGAGGCAGGCGAAGCCGCGATCCAGTTTGTGGCAGGCCGCAAGCGTGCCGATTTGGACACTGACCTGATGCTGATGTTTGCCATCGTGCGTGCTGTCGAAGTCATTGGCGAGGCGGCAAGCAAGATTTCCGAGGAGACACGGGTCGCCCATAGCAACATTCCGTGGAAAGCGATCAGCGGGATGCGTAACCGCCTGGCGCATGCCTATTTCGAGATTGATGCCAACATTGTCTGGGTGGCGGCGTCCGAGGAAATCCCCGCGCTGCTCCCCAAATTGCGGGCGCTGGCCTCGAACGAATAGAGACCTTGCATGACCATCACCAAGCCTTGCCCTTCAACATCTTGGTTCAAAACTGGCCGGAGATTACCCGGATCGCCCGCGAAGGCGCGCCAGTGCAGACGCCGACCCAGCCCGAGTTGTTTAGTGACAGCGAGGGCTAGTTTTGTAGTCTGCTGACAAATAGGCTTAGAAATATTGTCAATCTTTTCATAGCCTGTTTACAATACAAGCCATGAACATTGACAAAAACTCCATTCGGCGTCGTGCACTTGTCTTGATCTCCATGGATGACCATGGCGTTGGTACACGCCTGGCCAGTGAGTTCGGCCTTTCGCGACAAGTCGCGAATGGCTATTTACAGGCGTTGGTGCGCGAGGGATTCATCGAGGCCGAAGGAACCACGCGCGCGCGGGTGTACCGTATAAAGACGCTTGCCGAGGCAGAGCGACGTTATGCGCGCGAAGGTTTGCAGGAAGACCTTGTCTGGCGCGAATTGATCGCCCCGTTGGTGGCCGAGCTCGCAGCGAACGTGCGCGATATCTGGCACTACGCAAGCACAGAAATGATCAACAACGCCATTGACCATTCGGGCGCGGCGGAGGTGCAAGTCGGAGTGCGAAAGAACGCGCTCTACACGGAGGTCCTGGTGGCCGACGAGGGAGAGGGCATTTTCCTGAAGATCCAGCGAGGGCTGGGTCTGCACGATCCGCGCGAGGCGATTCTGGAACTGGCCAAGGGCAAGCTGACGACGGCGCCGCAGCAGCATTCCGGCGAAGGCATTTTCTTCACGTCGCGCGTGATGGACATGTTCGAGATCGAATCGCACCACTTGCGCTTCAGTCATGCCCCGCGGGTGGCTGACTTGATCGCGGAGCAGAGAGTGGACACGCCAGGCACGCGTGTGAGGTTGCGCCTCGACAACGACAGTCCACGGCTAATGAACGCCGTGTTCGATGAGTTCACCGATTCCGAGGAGTACACATTCGACAAGACGGTTGTGCCGTTACGGTTGGCGCAGCATGAGGGCGAAAAGCTGGTGTCGCGCTCGCAAGCAAAACGAGTGGCCAACCGGTTCGAGCGGTTCAAACGCGTGGAGCTCGACTTCACGGGCGTTGAGGAGATTGGTCAGGCGTTCGCCGACGAGATGTTCCGCGTTTTCGCGGCGGCACATCCTGGGATCCGAATTACGCCGATCAATACTTCCCCAGCGGTGGCGCAGATGATCCGGCGCGTCGTGAGCGCCGCAGGAAATCCAAAATGATCGGGGCCCGAGTCACGAGCGTACTGCAAGACAGTTAAGGAATCAGCGATGGCAATCACCAAGCAAGAACGTGTCGGCAAAGCGATGGAGCTGCTCCGTGCTGGGATCGCGCCCTTCGTCGAGCGCGAGTTCAAGAGCCAGTATCAGCAGCAGGCCGCCGAGGCGGCGCGCCGCTACTTCGTTGACGACCGGACAGTCGGCAAGAAGCCAGTCACCGAGTGGGACGTCGCGGCGCTGCTCAAGTTGATGTGGGAGGCCTGGAACGAGGTGTTCGCCAGGACGCTTGGCCGCGCCGAGCGCTCGCTGGTGCAGGAGCTGCGCGACTGTCGAAACAAGTGGGCGCACCAGTAGCCCTTTTCGAGCGATGACGCTGACCGCGCGCTCGACTCGATGTCGCGGCTGCTCACCGCCGTCTCGTCGCCGCAGGCCGACGAGGTCGGCAAGATGAAGATGGAGCTGCGCCGGCTCACCTACGACGAGCAAGTGCGCGGTGAGAAGCGCAAGGCGGGCGGCTCGCTGATCGAGGCCGCGGCGACTGGCACACTCAAGCCCTGGCGCGAGATCGTTACGCCGCACGCCGATGTCGCCAGCGGCCGCTACCAGCAGGCGGAGTTCGCGGCAGACTTGTGGCAGGTGCATCTGGGCGAAGGCTCTGACGAGTACAGGAAACCCCAAGAGTTTTTCCGCCGCACTTTCCTCACTGAGAGTCTAAAGCGCCTGCTCGTGGGCGGCGTGCAGCGCATCTCGGGCAAGGGTGGCGACCCGGTGGTGCAGCTCCAGACCAACTTCGGCGGTGGCAAGACGCACTCGATGCTGGCGCTCTACCATTTGTTCTCGGGCACGAACGCGAGCGAGCTGGCGGGCGTGGACGCGGTGCTCGCCGACGCGGGAGTAAAGAGTCCGCCCACGGCGCGCCGCGTGGTGTTGGTGGGGAACAAGATCTCGCCCGGCAATCCCGTCACTAAGCCGGACGGAACAGTGGTACGCACGTTGTGGGGCGAGTTGGCGTACCAGCTCGGCGGCAAGAAGGCGTTCGCCCGCGTCAAGGCCGACGACGAGAAGGCCACGAACCCAGGCGATGTACTGCGCGAGCTGTTCAAGGAGTATGGGCCGTGCCTGATCTTGATCGATGAGTGGGTGGCGTATGCGCGCCAGCTCCACGATCAAAGCGATCTGCCGGGCGGTGGCTTCGAGACCCAATTCACCTTCGCCCAGGCGCTCACCGAGTCCGCCAAGCTGGCAGGGAACTGCATGCTGGTGATCTCGCTGCCGGCCTCGGATACGTCAGGCTCGCCACACGCGCAGACGGATGACGTGGAAGTGGGTGGCATCCGCGGGCGCGAGTCGCTTGACCGCCTGCGCAATGTGGTTGGGCGAGTGGAATCGTCGTGGCGGCCGGCGACCGCCGAAGAGGGTTTCGAGATCGTTCGTCGGCGCTTGTTCGAACCGCTCGACGGGCCCGACGCCTATAAGCAGCGCGACGTGACCGCGCGCGCCTTTGCCGACCTCTATCACTCCCAAGGCGCCGAGTTTCCGCCCGAGTGCAAGGGTAGCGATTACGAGAAGCGCATTCAGGCCGCGTACCCGATTCACCCGGAGATATTCGACCGTCTCTACACCGACTGGTCCACGCTGGTGAAGTTCCAGCGCACGCGCGGCGTGCTGCGCCTGATGGCGGCGGTCATCCACAGCCTGTGGGAAAAGGGTGATCGCAACCCGCTCATCCTCCCGTCGACGATTCCCATCGACGACGCGCGTGTGCAGTCCGAGCTGACACGCTACCTCTCGGACAACTGGGCTCCCATCATCGAGAAGGATGTGGACGGCCCAAATTCGCTGCCGCTCAAGATCGACGCCGAGCAGCCCAACCTCGGCAAGCTGCACGCGACGCGGCGCGTGGCGCGTACCATTTACCTCGGTTCGGCGCCCACGGCGGCTGCGGCACATCGCGGGCTCGAGGATCGCCGGGTGAAGCTCGGTTGCGTGATGCCGGGCGAGTCGCCGGCCGTGTTCGGCGATGCGCTCCGACGGCTCGCGGCGGCGGCGACTTACCTATATCAAGATGGCCCGCGCTTCTGGTACGCCACACAGCCGACGGTCACGAAGCTTGCGGAGGATCGCGCTGACCAACTCAAGCGCGATCCCGACAAGGTGGTGCAGGAGCTAGACGAGCGGCTGCGCGCCGACCTGCGAAAGACGGGCGACTTCGACCGCATCCATCCGCTGCCGCGATCGGGCGCCGACGTGCCGGACGATCTCGACACACGGCTGGTCGTCTTGCCCGCGGAGCAGTCGTACAGCAAGGAGTCTGGCAGCGAGGCCGAGAAAGCGGCGCGGACCATTCTCGAGTCGCGCGGCAACACCCCGCGCCTGTATCGCAACACGCTGGTCTTCCTCGCGGTCGACAAGATGCGCTTGCAGGACCTGGATGAGGCGGTGCGTCGATTCCTTGCGTGGAAGTCGATTCTCGAGGAAAAGAAGGCACTCAATCTCGACCCCCATCAGGAACAGCAAGCCGAGACTCAGAAACAGGCCGCGGACGGCGCGGTGACGGCCCGACTGCCTGAGGCGTACCAGTGGCTGTTGGTGCCGGAGCAGGGCAAGCCGGATTCCTCCATCACTTGGCAAGCAATTCGCCTCTCCGGCAGCGACGCGCTTTCGGTGCGGGCGAGCAAGAAGCTCAGGAGCGATGAGTCGCTGGTGACCTCTCTCGGCTCAACGATTCTGCGCAAGCACTTGGATGACGTGCCGCTATGGCGCGGCGATCACGTGGCGGTGAAGCAGCTCGTGGAGGACTTCGCGCGCTATCTGTACCTTCCGCGCCTCGCGGGGCCCGAGGTGCTGGTGCAGGCAATCCGGGACGGCATAGCACTCCTGACTTGGCAGTCCGACACATTCGCATACGCCGAGAGCCACGACGAGAGCGCTGCGCGTTATCCGGGCTTGCGCGGTGGACAGATGGTGTCGATTTCCGCCGAGAGCTCCGGGGTGCTGGTGAAGCCGGAGGTCGCGCGCAAGCAGATGGATGCTGAGAGAGTGAAGTCGACCGACGCTCCAACCGCCGGGTCAAGGATCTTCGACGGGGGAACAGTGGGGCCGGGCCCTGGAACGGGCGGAACAGCTGCACCCGTGCAAGCGCAGCCAAAGCGATTCCATGGCAACGTTACCCTCGAACCCACGCGCGTAGGCCGGGACGCGGGCCGCATTGCAGACGAGGTGATAGCCCACCTCGTTGGTCTCGTGGGCTCGAATGTGACAGTGACTCTGGAAATAGAGGCAGAAATTCCGCACGGTACGCCCGACAACGTGGTGCGCACAGTCACCGAGAATAGTCGGACGCTGAAATTCTCGTCTCACGGATTCGAGAGCGAATAGCCTTCGGAAATAATTGCTATATCAGTCAACAGGGGTAGGACCAGTTGCCTCGGATTTCCGCGATGGCGTCGCGGAAATCGACAGGGATTGCCGAAGCCCGGAAGAATCCGGCAAATTCCGCGTCATCGTCGCGGAAATGTGCACGCGCAACTGCGGGTAATGCAGATAGAGCAGTCGCATTCGCTCCAAGACGTCGGGGCTGACGCCCTTTACGTCATGTTGCCGTAGATCGCGCGAGAGCCGGGACAGCAAACCGGCGCCGTAGGCGGCGCGATCCGCGCCGTCCTGTTCGAATTCAACCAGGTAGGCGCCGATCATCCAATTGCGCAGGATAAGCGAGCGATTGACCGCCAGCGCGGCACGGCCAAGCGCTTCCCGGTGCAACGTCACTATGGAGTGGACAAGCGCGTCGTAATTCACTGGGCTTATATCCTTTGAAGTTCTGCCGTCGGCTGCCCGCAGAAGCGCCTCAAGGTAAGAAAGACGAAAAGGTCCGCAATCATCAAGCAGGCGCAGAACGCCGCGCGTGTAGCTCTCATACCTCTCGGCATCGCGACCCATCCGGCTGCAATCAGGATTTCAGTCATGCGATGAATCTCCTTTATTGCCAGTATCCGCCGAGATTGCCACGCCGGACTATCGTTTCACGATAGTAGAAGCAGCTTGCCGGAAGGCATCTGGCAACAGTGACCCGAGTCCAGGCGCGAGCTGTTCGCGGATTCGCCCGGGTTTCGGAGGATTTCATGGTTTTCCAAGGCGCTGAGTTTGACGTGTTAAGCTTCTCCTCAAGATCTGGAGGATTTCACCATGGGCAATATCCGGGAACCGTTCACCACGGCGAAGCCAAAGCGTAAGTCGACTTCCGATGCTTTGACCGTCGAACTCGATCGCGCCACCCGCCGTGAGATCGGCAAGATTGCCAGGCGCGCGAAACAGGCCGAAACGACAGTAGCGGCGGAAGTGCTCGCGGCCTACGTGAAGCAGCAGGCCTGGTTCGCCGACAAGATCGAACGGGCCAGGAGATCCCCCCTTGTGCCCGACCGGGATGTGGAGGCCTTCTTCCGCCGATGGCAGAAGCCGGCTTCGCGCTGAGGTGGCGGCGGGCGGCACTTGCCGACTTGGAGGACATCTTTGAGTTCGTCGCCCAGGACAACCCAGTCGCCGCAGCGAAGCTTGCGGCGTCGATCCACAATCAGGCCGAGCGCCTTCGCCTCAACCCCCTCCTGGGCAGATCGGGCCGTGTCGCAGGAATCCGCGAATTGGTCGTTCCCAGGGTACGGTATATCGTGGCTTACCAGGTGCGCGGTAGGCGGATCGAAGTTCTGGCCGTGGTCCACACGTCACGGCTCTGGCCGACCGGTTTCTGATGGAATCCATTACTCTCCCGTTCATTCGGACCGTCGTCGAGTAGCCCGCTTTGCTGCCTTTTCCGCCGCAACGGCATTCAGGCGCTGCATGAAATTGCGCTTGGCCTTGTGCTCCGTCTGCTCGACCAGCACCCGCATCGGCAGGCAGTACACGAGCCTCCGCGGGGTCCCTGCGTCCGGGCCGGCCTCGCGCCCCCCCCGCGCCAGCCGCGTTTCCACAGCCAGGCCAGCGCGACCGCAGCGGTTTCCCCCATGCCGGTTGGAACGTCTAGTAGTTCAGGCCATGGTTCTTCCGCGAGGTGGCACTGAAACGGGAACAGTGTCAGCCCGTCAGGCTGCTCTTCGGTACGCGTCGCGCGTTTGAAGAACTCTGTGTAGCTCATCGCTCATTCTCGTCTGACTGTATCGGCGAAGGAACCTCGCCTGTGCCGCTCGCGCCGGATGATTCCCCGCCACCCGAACCCGTCTTGAATTTGCCCCGCGCACGCATCTCCTGAAAACGACGCACGACATCCGCCAACCCTTCCAGCGCCTCCATGCGCTCGCGCAAAGTGAGCGTAAGCGCACGGCGCAGTTGAGCCCGGCGACTGCCTTCCCAGGTGGTCAGGCTCCAGTCGATGTCATCCTTTCACTCATGTGAATCGTTCTCCGGTGCGCAAGGGGCGGGCATACCGCTCGATTCAAGCGCGGCGCGATCGGTCTCGATAAAGTTGCGCAGTTGTTCGGCGGAAGGCAGCGCGACCAGATATCGGAAGACGAAGAGTTGCTGATCCATGCCCGCTGTCGCGTACTCGATTTTGGTTGCGTCCTTGCCGCTGCATGACAGCAGGCCGACGGGCGGGTTGTCGCCTTTTCTGATTTCCGCACCGCCGGTGCGGAAATCGCGCGGACTGGATTCGCCGCATGCTTCGTGGAAATCCGCACCACCGGTGCGGATAAGGAGTCGGCGAGCTGGGGATGGTGGCGAGAAAAGAGGCGCATGCGTTCGAGCATGTCGGGGCTGACGCCTTTGATGCCGCAAGCGCCAAGGTCGGAGGACAAGCGGCGCAGTAACCCCTCGCCGTACTCCGCCCGGTCTTCGCCGTTTTGCTCGAACTCGACGATGTAGGTGCCGATCGCCCAATTGCGTAAAACAAGGGCCTGGTTAACGGCTGACGCAGCGCGCCCGACGCTATCGGCGTGCAGAGCGGTGATGGATTGAACCAGGGCGTGATAATTCATTGGATCACATCCTTTGAATCCCAGCCTTCGGCTGCATACTGCTGCTGGACGATGATGCGATCTGCCAGTAAAGCCAGTCCGGCCCGGGGTTGACGGTCGCCAGCGGTGGGCGACGGCACGCAGCAAGGCGATCCCCATGGTGGGCGTCGAATGCAACGGCCGCAATCGGAATTTCAGTCATGCGATGAATCTCCCTTATTGCCAGTATCCGCCGAGAATGCCACGCCGGACAATCGTTTCGCGATAGTCGCGTTTACTCCTGCTCTTTGACCGGTGGCACTTCTTTCGACCGTTCCGGCCGGGGGGACATATGGGATACCCAATGCATTGAAGAAAATGCTGTGCTCTCCCGTCCAGTGGTCCTGCGGCGCTCTGTCAGGTGGGACGCACCGCACGGCCTGAAAGCCGCAAGCCCGTCCCGGGTCAGCCCGAGGAATCAACGACGTTCACACCCGATCCTTATCCCGCGCCACTTCGGTATCGATCCCCCGCAAGAAGCCGCGCATGGCCTTCACGCATGCCGTGCACCGGCACGAGCGCGGCACTGCCTTCATACGCCATGACCTCGATCTTCCGGCCGGGACGGATGCCCAGAGCGTTGCGCACCGGTTTGGGGATCACGACCTGACATTGTTCGGAAACGGTCGCTGTGGTCATACGATCGCCTCGTCGATAAGGGCAGCGTAAAGCGTAGGGATATCGTCACCGGTCGTCACGGTCAGCAAGAAGAGCGCAGTCAACAAGAAACCAAAACGCCCTCATCCCTACCCTTCTAAACGGGTACTCTGGGCTGCGCCAGGGTATCCCGGAGGGAGAAGGGTTTGCTGTGGCGATAGGCGGCATCACGCCTGCGCCTTGGGCAGGCAGCACTTCTTGTATTTCTTGCCGCTGCCGCAAGGGCAGGGGTCGTTGCGGCCGTGTAGGCGGGCAATGATTGTGCGGCGTTCGTCACGATGGGTCGGCAGGTGGCGTCAGGGTGTGCGATACCGGGCGAGCGCGTCTGCCAGTCGGTCGGCGACTGTCTGGCGCAGCGCCTCCGGTTCCACGACTTCCACCTCCGCTCCGTGCTTGAGGATATCCATGACCAGTTCGCGGTCGTCGCGGTAGGGAATGCGCAACTCGTAGCGCCCGTCTGTCAGGTATTGGCCGACTTGCTCCGGGTGCCAGCGTTCGTCGGCCACCCAGCGCGCGCGCTCGGCGCTGAAGCGCAGCACCGCGGTCTTGTTGGCCTTGCCGGCGAAAATGCCATAGGCGCTGGCGAAATGCTTGTCCAGCTCCGCGTCCGCAACAGCATCCGCCGCTTCATCCAGCTCCTGCGCGTCGCGCACCCGGTCCACCGCGAAGCTCCTGAGCCCCTTTCGCAGATGGCACCATCCGTCCAGGTACCAATTGCCGCGGTAATGAACGAGCCGCTGGGGAGATACGATGCGCTCGGTGGCCTGGTCACGGGCGCGGCCGTGGTACGCCATGCGCAACTTTCGCCTTTGCAGCGTGGCCCCGGCGAGGACATGGAACCACGCGCCCGCGGGCCGGGCGGCCATGCCGAGGACGCGAATGCGGGTTGCGGCCTCGCTCAATCCCAGGCGCTTGTGTTCCAGCAGTTCACCGATGCGCCGCGTAAGCGGGGCGAGATGCTCGCCGAGCAGTCCGGGCTCAAGGCTTTCAAGCAGGCGGTCGAAGACGATCAGCGCCTGGAGTTCTTTGGCGTTGAACCAAAGGCCGGGGAGTTCGAACGTGCCAGCTCCGGTATCACGCCGGTAATAGTAGCCGCCGAGTTCTTCGTGCCACTCGATCGGGGCTTTGAGGTGATCCTTGAGCTGCCGGATCAGGCGATAGACGCTCGGTTCCGCGCATTCCAAGCTGCGCATGAGATCCTCGCGCGAAATCGGCGTGCGCCGGTCGCGCAGAATGTCATGCAGTTTGTAGATGCGGTCGAACTTGTCCATTTATCGGGGCTCGTGTAAGTGGTTGTTGATCGGTTGGCCGGCCGTCAAGAGCAAGGCCGCCACCCTGACCCGGGTCGCCGCTCACTTTCATCGCGAGCCCTCCACGCTCAGTCACGCCGTAGCTTCCCTGGAAGAACGTCCGCGAAACTCGGAAAGTCTTGCCAACGCTCTCAATCAACATGTTTATGCATTGTCCAAAGCCTGAACCGGATCAGGCATGGTCGTCGCCACGCCGTCTGACAAACATTGTCCGCTTCCTGGAAGCTTTGGTTGTAAGCACA
>Ga0315276_10000889_pt1 | contig 26431 bp, 41 predicted proteins | sample YL17G05_0_MG_FD_204542 | JGI IMG/M metagenome (GOLD analysis project Ga0315276, IMG submission 204542) | Sediment microbial communities from Yellowstone Lake, YNP, Wyoming, USA - YL17G05_0 | ecosystem: Environmental > Aquatic > Freshwater > Lake > Sediment | place: USA: Wyoming | collected... | reverse complement strand
CGGAAGGGATCCTCCAGTACGCGGAGAGACAAGTCCAGAGAGCCCGGGGTAACATTAAACAAAAAGAGCGCATAACTAATTATGAAAAGCTCTCTAAAGGCTTAAAGACCCAGGCCGAAAAGGATAAACTAGCCGAGAAGCTGGGGATCCCTCATATCTCCGAGACAGTAGCTGGGGAGCTCCGGAAGATGTCTGAGATGATCCGTAGGTTGCCATCTGCCGAAGACTGGCCGGATTTCTTAAATGTGCCTCCCAGGAATGCTTATCAGTATGTTATGGATATATTTAAGAAGATGGAAGATGCCGGAGAGATACCTCCGGATATCAAAAATGCCTTCCAGTTCGTCTTCAATGAATTCAAAAAAGCCGGCATCGGACCGGATACCGCGGACAATATACCATGGACGACAGAGACTCAGGAGACTTTTAAGATCGGAATGGGAAGACTCTCCAGGGCCAAGCAGATCGAGCAGGCTCTTCTCTTAAAGAAGATCGCCGGCCAGATCCCTCCGGGTTTAGGTAAGAAGATTGCCATGATCCAGACTCTGGCCCAGCTCTTAAATCCTAAGACCTTTGTCCGCAATATCCTGGGTAATGTGGGATTTCAGGTTGCGGAGAATATCTCCGATACTTTTGGAACATTATTAGATATCAGCGTATCTTTAAGGACAGGCCAGCGTACAACTTATCTTCCCAGTATGACAGCTCAGGGTAAAGGCCTGGCCCAAGGTATGAAAGAGGGGACAGAAGAGGCTCTTTTAGGAATCAATCTTAAGCCGGGAGTAACGAGTAAATATACCCTTCCTTCTAACGGAGTCTTTGATAAGGGAGTCTTGGGGGCCTTGGAGAAGACTTTGAGGATCTCTTTATCAGCTACGGACCGCGCTTTCTACCAGGCAGCCTTTAATCAGAGTACCCGGAATCAATGCCTGGCTGCCGGAGTGGATGAGCCGACAGAGGAGATGATCGAAAAAGCTAATCTCTCCGGACTGTACCGGACCTTCCAGGATGATAATGTGATCTCTAATACTTTCGTCCGGCTTAAAAAGCTACTCAATTTACAAAAAGATTTTGGCCTGGGAGATATCGTAATTAAATATCCTAAGACTCCGGCCAATATCCTGGCCAGGGGAATCGAATACTCTCCTTTTGGGTTCATCAAGGCTGCCTTCGCTTTAGGCCGGCCTATTTTTAAACAAGGACCTTTTAATCAAGAGGAATTTGTCCAGGCAACCTCCCGGGCCTTTACCGGATCCGTTTTTCTGGTAGGGCTCGGGGCGGTCCTGGCAGCCCTGGGGATCATCAGCGGTAAGCGCGCCAAGGATAGAGATGTAGCTGCAACTAGAGAGGCATCCGGCATCCGGGAATATCAGGTTAATGTTTCGGCTTTAAAGAGATTCTTGAGTTCCGGCATGGATCCGGAGATGGCTAAGATCCGGGAAGATGATACCTTAATCACTTATGACTGGTTTTTACCGGGATCCATAGGCTTGGCCTTAGGCGCGAATATGGTCCTTAATCCTAAAGAGAATCTTGTCGATAAAACTCTTAACTTGGGAGATCAACTCCTCCAGGCCTCAGAGACTCTCCAGGAGCAACCTTTAGTTCGTGGCCTTAGAGTTCTTACTTCTAAACAGAATCTAGCGGAGGGAATCTCAGAGACTCTCCAGGATATCCCGGCCAGTTTCGTCCCGTCAGCCTTGAATCAGATCCGGCAGCTTATAGATAATACTGCCAGGAATACCAGGGATCCTAATTACTTTAAGGAAGTTTATAATAAAGCGGCTATGCGTATTCCGGGCCTTGCCGGTACTCTTCCGGAGAAGGTCGATACCTTAGGCCGGACAAAAGAGATGTACCAGCTGGACTCTAATAATCCTTTTAATGTTTTCCTTAATCCGGCCTTCGTCAATAAGTACAAGCCGGATCCAGTCTCTAAGATGGTCCTGGATATCTGGGAATCTACCGGAGAGACAATCCACTTTCCGCGCGTAGCCCAGGCCAAGATCAAGCTGGGATCCCAGACAAAGGAGCCGATCGAACTTACTCCTGGTCAATATACGGAATATCAAAAATACATCGGGAATAAAACAGATATTCTTTTTACTATACTATCTACTAATAAAAAGTTCCTGGCCAAGGATGATGATGAGAAAGCTAAGATCCTCCAGGGATATCTTACTGATATCAATACCGCAGCCAAGGCCGAGATCTTAGGGTATAGACCTAAGCATGTCTCTCATGATGTTATTACGATCATAAAGGATATCGGAGTCAATAAGAGGCGGATCGATAAGAATTTCGAAGGAGAGGACCTGGGATTTACTCCGGAGGAAGATCTGGGATTCAGGCCTGGACAATGAGTTTATGTAAAGAATGCAAAGTAAGAGTATTAAAAATAAAAAACGAAGGATCCGGGAAGTGTGATCTTTGTAAAGCAAAGGATAAGAAAAACAATGATCAATACAAAAGGGCCTCAGAAGAATCTAACGATTGGAGATAAGATTTTCTTATGGTCCTGGTTTATTTTTTCGATTGGAATCTTTTTAATTTACTGCATTTTATAGCCCCGTACCCTACCTAATAAAGCCGGTTTCTGGACGCTGGAGAGACCGGCTCTTTTCTTTGTGCGATCATTAAACACAAAAAAAGAAAAATAAAACTTGACAAGTTACATTTATTGATGTATATTTTTTGTGTGTGTAGGAAAGGAGAAGAAAAATGTTTCCCAAAGAAAGGATTTTTGCCTCTCTTTTGAATTACAAAAGAATTTCTTGGATTTACCATCCGAATCGTTTTATTTTGTCTAGTGGTAAAAGCTATGAGCCAGATTTTTATCTTCCAGAAGAAAAAAAATACATAGAGGTTGTAGGTACGCGACAAGCTTATTATGCCATAAAAAATAAGATAAAACTTTTTAGAGAAGAATATCCTGGTTTAAAAATAGATATTTTGTTTTATCTGGGCTTTCCTTATCCTGGGCGGATTTCTTCTTGTGAGGTTAAGGAAAAAAAACTTAAAAACAAAAGATCAAAAAAATTTACTAAGATCGCATATTGTCCAAAGTGCAATAGCGGAGAAACTTATTATAGAAAAATAATGCGGAATTTTGCATGTAAGACTTGTGGATCTGTTTTTGAAGAAGGAAAAGAAAGGGGGTGGTAAAAATGAGAATTGCTGCGCTGGAGGAGGCCTTGAAAGAGAATAAAATCGAAGATCTTGAGGCCTTGGCTGGAGCTGTGGATCTATGCGTGCGCATGTTTCCGCAGCAACTCGTTCAAGAGCTGGGATTACAACTCTTGGGGACCTTGATAAAGTTGAGTCTCCAGGACAAAAGGAAAGGGGGACAGAAAGATGTTACTAAATAAGCAGGCAGTAAGGCAGTTAGTGGCGATAAAGGGTCGGCAGACAACTAAGGAATTTTTAGTAGCCTTAGATCGCAAGGTAAGTAAAATTGTAGAATATGCCGCAGAGAATTCTAAGGCTAAGCGGCTAACAGAATCAGATCTTTATTAAAAAGAGGGGGACAGAAAGATGGAGCAAAGACTCGATGTAGTACAGAAGACACGCAAGCCTCATCCTTGCCGGGGCCCGGGGTGTAAAAGAAGGATCCCTAGAGGCAACCAGGCTTTCGCGTTGATCAGAGAGGAGGCGATAGATGGACAACTTGAAAAGGATATTGTTTATTTTTGTAGCATTGAATGTTATAACGACTTCGAGATTAGCATCATGTACGGAGCCGGCGCAGCGACAGACTGCGAGCTGGTATTCAATTAAAAGTTGTCTCCGGGAAGGATCTTCCGGAGTTATGGCCAATGGAAGGAGGCTTGATGATAATAAATTTACTTGTGCTAGCTGGGATTATCCTTTGGGTACATGGCTTTATGTTCGGTCGCTTATATCAAATAGATCGTGCAAAGTCATCGTTACAGACAGGGGCCCGGCCAAAAGGCTCTATCGTAAAGGGAGGGTACTCGATCTTTCAAAGAGCGCCTTTAATTCTATTGCTAGTTTATCAGAAGGTGTTATACCGGTCTCCATAGAGATCGTAAAATAAAATATATCTTCTATGAAAACTCTTGACAAAACACAAAAAAAAACATATACTATGTACCAGGAGGAAAATCCTAATATGGATGAATTAAGCAGAAAGGTCGGATGGTATCCGCGCCCGGTTGCCTGGCCTTATAATATGGCTGAAGTCGAGTCTGCCAGCGAGGAGCAGCTCTTGGAGTGGTATCGCTTTTTGCCTTCTGCCGAAGATGAAAATCAAAAGACGATGATCAATCGGATCATTGAAAGACTATTTACAGAAAGGAGGTACCATGCCTAAAGGCATCCTAAAGCCGCGTTGTCCGGATTGCGGCAGCGGACAAGTATATTTCCGGAGGAAGACGAAGGATTACGCATGCAGGAATTGTCCTGCGATATTTATATTAACCGCTACTACCCAGAAAGGGGGACTTAAAAATGGATAGACAGAAACCGCCGAATGGTGATTATAAAAAACCTTTACCTAAACAAAAACCCTTTCCTTTTTTACCGGAGAGGGAATGGCTGGATGGCCGCATCGATAAGGTAGAATATGAGTATGTTTATTTTAAGGGACAGATGCAATATCTCCTGAATAAAGACAAGGAGCCGGTTATAGATGCAGAGACTCAGGAGCAGATTCCGCGCAGGCAATTTAACATTATGATCTTGCTTAATAATTATCAGTTACCTAATGGAGAGCCCAGGCGCGTCTGGATCAAACTAGGCGCATCCTTGGGGGGCAAGGCTCATCTTCCTCAATTTCTGCTTAACATGGGGATGGGAGAATTGAATCCGACTCCGCAGGATATCATCGATTTTCTCCAGGATATGGATGTAAAGTTGCAGCTGGCCACTAAGAAGAGCGAAACGGGCGGAAACGATTACCAGCAAGTGATCTGGGATTCTGTCAAACCGCTGGAGGGATAGATGAGTATAAGTGGAATATCTAAAGCCATGAAGGAAGAGCTCCCGGAGACTATCGAAGGGCTCCAGGAGTTTATCCGGCTGGCAGAAAACGAATGCCGCAGGATCCAGGCCAGGATCCAGGCGGCTAGGGTAATCATACGAAGGAGAAGGGAAGGAGGTTTTGATGCCGGTAGATCTATTTGAGCAAAAAATAACTAAGAAGGACCAGCTCAAAAGCTGGATGCGTGAAAAGCGCATCTTTGCAACTCATGAGGTTCTTAGATGGGGTACGGAGAATTATTATAACCGCGCAGCCCAGACTAAAAGCGATCTACTTCATGAGAATTTTATCCGCGTTCTCGACGCTAACGAGAAGAAGGCGCGCGGCTATACTTGCAAAGATGAGGTTTATGCCTGCCAGGAGTATTAAAAAACTCTTGACAGAAATTTAATTGTATGATAGAAGAAATATACTAATTTAGCAACTAAAGGGGACCTAAAATGCAGACTAACCAAATTAAAAGATCCGGCGCTCCAAAGGCGCTGGATTTTTTCTGCCCGAAAGGGCGGCCCTGGGTACCGGTTGTCCCCAAATGTAAAAGTCTCATCTACCGGGCCCGGGGTTTTATTTTTATAGGAGGAATGCATGCCTAAAGGAAGGATGCTTAACCGCATAAAGAAAGTAATCCCTCTTCATTTACGAATAGCTGTTTTTGAAAGGGATAAGAATACCTGCCAGTATTGCGGAAAAATTGGTCAATTTGTCGATAGTCGATATGGCAGACCTACCATCGTAGAGAATCCTAAAAAAATAGATCTTAGACAGAATGGTAACGATAATAGCCTAATTCCTTTTGAGATAGATCATATCGTGCCTTTAATCAAAAGAGGACAAACTATTTTAGACAATCTTCTTTTAAGCTGCCGGAAATGTAATCGATCGAAAGGATATAAATAACATGGCCAGAAAAAGACAAATAGATCCGATATACCCATTTGAGAAAGAGATCCGCGCATTATCCATCCCAGCGCGGTTTTTTTATCTTTTAAGTTGGTGTTATATGAGCGACCCAAACGAAGAGAAAAAGAAGATCGGAGGAGTACTTCCTTATGATCTCTTTTTTCTTAAAAATAACATTTTTCCAGAAGAAAACATTGATATCGTTCCAATTATAGAAGAAATTATCGCGCAGCGCAGATATTTTGTATTTGAATCGGATGGCAAGGAATGGCTTTGGTGTCCGACCCTTTCTAAACATCAGACAATAAATCATCCCTCTAAGGGGAATTATCCTGATCCTCCATTAGAAGTACAGGAGTACTATCGTAGTACTAAGGTAGTACTAACACAGAGTAGAGTAGAGAAGAGTAGAGTAGAGAAAAACAAAAGCAACTCTCCTGCTTTGCAGGAGGCTTTTAATTTAATTATCAAGGACGGATTCAATATCTACCCTTTGCTCATAAAAACAAAAAAATTACTAAAGCAGCCGGCCGGGTTTGAATTCCCGGAAGAGGTCTTGCTTAAAGTTTGCGAGGCTTACTGGCGCGAGAAGGCCACAATTCGCAAACCCTGGCCATGGCTTATCCGGGTCCTTAGGGATGAATGGAGCCGCTGGAATATAGCTATGCATACAGTGTCTGGATCTTCTCAAGGGAGATCGTCTTCTTCTTCAGAGGCAGAAAGTATCGCGGAGATCTTGGGGAGGATGATGAAGTGAGATCAGCGCAAGCTAATGCTCATCATCGTAAGGCCCAAGAGAAAAAGCGCATGCGTCGTAAGCTCTTAAGGCTTAATATCAAGAAGTACGGAGACAACCGGCCCAAGCGAGAGAGAGAATATAGCAAAACAACTCTAGAATCAATTTTGAGGGCATTAGGTGGAGCAAAATAAATATCGTGTCGATCTTAATTACTCTTATGAGGGCTCAACCGGTAGCCGATCCGGATATGAGATTGTCTTTGCTGGATCTTTGGAGAGCGCTAAGCTTACAGCTAAGGCCAAAGCCCTGGCCAGCTTTAAGAAACAAGGATTTAAGGTTATATTTTTGGATCTAAAGGATCCGGTTAAATTAGAGTAAAGGGGCCTGTGTGCATTTGAAAAATGCTGAAAGCTACTAATATCGTAGCTCCTTTAAGGAGCCTGGAAGGAATATGAATTTGGGAGCGGCTTTACCTCTCAGGATGAGGCAACTTTTATAATTCCTCCGGAGGCCCGGGAAGAGATCTTGCAGCAGATGGCAGATCTTCTGGGAGGGATGGGATATAAACCTAAAGGCCTTAAGGCAGCCATGGAAGAGATCGATCGCATCGAGAATCATCTTGTGGATACGATAAAAGTCCGGGATACTCTATTAGAATTATTAAAAACTTACTATGTCTCTACCTTCAAAGCTTAAAAGGCAAGTCGTCGATGTTATTATGCAGACCGGGTTTTCTGGCAATGCCGAGGAATATATCCGGACTTTCTATGGCAAAGCCTTTGATGAACTTACTATATGCGAGGCAGAGATGATTATTGGGAATCTAAAGGATAAAGAAGGATGTTTATTTAACACAAAGGAAGGGGGATTTGATGTCAGAGAAGAAAGCAGACAAGAAACCGCAGAGTCTAGTTAATCAGTTGGCCGCGCTGATCTATTTTGAGGGCCTTAAGCCGGATAAGCGCAAGGATGCGATGGCCTTTGAAAAACTTACGGAGGCTGAGCAGGGGCCTTATATTTTACAAGTAGCAAAAGTCTTTACTGCCCTGGATAAGCTCAATCTGGCTCCTGGGGCCCGGCCGGATCAGAAGAAGACGGAAGAAGATAGGAATCTCAAAGTTGATCTTTTAACTGAGAAGATCCAGGCATTCGTTAAAACCCTTACTACCACTAAGCCGGCGCTCTTTCCATGTAAGGAATTAGCCTTAAGGATCCTGGCCCCGGAGGCTTGATGATAAAATTCCCTAAAACTCTTATTATTGGCGGAGTTAAATGGAGTATAGTTTTCGATAAAAAGATTCAGGGCGGAAGTTTTTATTGGCATGAACATATTATCAAGATAGATAAGAGTTATGCCGATGAACGCAGGTTCCAGGTTCTTATCCATGAGATTGTTGAGGCGATCATGGTAAATAATGCAATGAGATTCCAGTTAAACCTAACAGCAATAAGTAATGGAGATTATCGATTTTCCTTTGATCATGGGCAGTTTGAGATCTTTACGGATGAGCTGGCCGGGATCTTAAAACAATTCATGGTTGTTAAAAAAAGACGATCACAATAAACTCCCGGGAAGATCTTGAGGCCCTCTTAAAAAGTGGCAAGGCCAGGTCCGTAAGCCAGAAGATCTGCCCGGTATGCGGATATAGAAGATACCGGATATTTATTAAAGGTAAGGAGAGCTGGATGGGATGTAAATGCAGCAAGATCCATCCGCATCATTATTTTAAAGGGAGGAGGTGAGAATATGGTAGAACAGCCAAAAAAGGAAGTTTATGATCCTAAAAAGGAAACCGCAGCCATCGTCGAGAAATGTCTATCCGGCAAAGGATTCGTTTTATTCGCAGCGGTAGAGACGGATAAGAAGGATAAACAAGGTAACTCAATCCTTACTTTTCATTATACGCGTCATAAGTATGGATTCGAGATGCTTAAGGATGCCCGGAATGGTTTTATAGAGAGAGCCGGAGCAGATATGAGAAGTACGATGGGGAATATGGTAGTATGAGGAAGAACATCTTTTTAATCTTATTTTGTTTTTTCCTGGCCGGATGCAGTACTGTCCGGCCGCCGGTTTATATCAGCCTTCCGGATCAGACTATGTTTTGGATCAATGGGGTCCAGCAAGCCCCAGAAGATCTTACTATTGCCGAAAGCTATAAGAAGTATGCGGTCCATGTAAAGTCCGGAGTCAAGGTCAGGATGTGGATCTGGAGACTGAATCATCCGGCCTATTGCATAAGCAATTATAAGCAGGAGGATAAATGAATATCAATACTTTAGCAAAGAAGATCTCGGGATTAGAAGGGAAGAAAGTCCAGGTTAATATAGCGCAGATTAAAGAAGTCCTGGCTTGCGCGAATAAGGTTTTGAAAAAGGTCGGAATCCAGTTTTATACCATAGTACGCAATGCCAGACCGTTTCGCTCTTCTAAAAATAATTATGGCAACTGCCCTTGAAAAATTCCAGCAGGCTATGAATCAAATTTCTCCCTTCTGGACAAAAATTATTGAGATTACCGCCCGGGAGGGAGAAATTGCTCTTATTAAGTGCGAGGGCTTTACTTTTCATACAGACAATAATTCCAAAGAAGAAGAAAAAAAATCTTGACAAAATAGTTTTTTTGTGTTTATACTTTAAGCAATAAGAGTCAAGCTCTTACTGAGGTCCAGAAGAGCGGTTTTGTATTATAACAATACAAGATCGCTCTTTTTTTATTATCTAAAGGAGATCGCAATTAAAAAACGCAAGCCTCAAAAAAAACCTTCCTTAAATCCGCGTCAAATAACATTTTGCAAAGAATACTTAATCGATTTCAATGGGACCCAGGCTGCGATCCGGGCCGGATTCTCTGAACATACTGCTAATGAGCAAGCCTCTAGGTTGTTAGCAAAAGCTAATATTCGGGCCGAAGTAGATCGACTCCGTAAGCAAAGAGAAGATCGTCTCGAGGCCAGCGCTGATTTTGTGGTCCGGGAGCTCATGAGATTAGCCAAGGTCAATATCCGCCAGGCCTTTAATAAAGATGGATCTCTTAAAAACATTCATGAGATGCCGGAAGATCTAACGCGCTGCATCTCTTCTATCGAAGTTAAAGAACTCTGGGAGCCTAAAGAAGATGAGTCCGGCAAAGAACAGACTGGCTGGATTAAATCGATCAAGGTATGGGATAAGAAAGGCGCTCTCGAATTATTAGGCGAGCATTTTGGAATCTATAAGCGGCAGGCTGAGCGTGAGGTTGCCGGAGAAGATAAGAAGAAGAAACTGGATCTCATCCAGGTAATTAAACTCGTAGCGAAAGATGGCCAAACTACCACTATCTCAAATCGAATTAGTGAAGGCTCAAGCGAATCCCCTGTCGTGGCTCTACCGCGCCCTGGGGGTCTCGTTATTGTCGGAAGGTCAAGCCGAGATACTAGAGGCAATTCCGAGAGCCATAGCGCAGAATAGGCCGATCGTAGTTCCTTCTGCCAATATGCAAGGCAAGGACTTTATTTGCGGCAGGATCCCTCTCTGGTTTTTGTACAGCTATCCTCCCTCCAAAGTTATCATAACCGCTCCGACAGATCGCCAGGTTAAAGAAATCATCTGGGCCGAGCTTTCAACTGCCTGGAATAATGCGCCTTTAGAGATGCCCGGCAGGCTCCTAACTTGTAAGGTAGATGTCGAGCCAGACTGGTTTATCATAGCTTTTACCACTAGAGAATCTGGGGATCAGACCGGTAAGGCCCAGGGATTCCATTCTCCTAATATCTGCGTCATTGTCTCAGAGGCTCAGGCAGTCGAAGATAAGATCTTCGAGCAGCTTGATTCTCTCCTGGGAGGCCAGCATAACCTTATGATTATGATCGGAAACCCTCTTAGAACAACCGGGACCTTTGCCAGGGCCATAGAAGATACAACTCATAACATCGTGATTCATCTGGATGCCTTAGATTCTCCGAATTATTTGGAGAAGAAGATTGTTATCCCGGGCATGGCTAGTTATGAATGGATTGAGAAACGCCGGCAGCTCTGGGATCCGGAAGGTACCGGAGATGATCCGCGCTGGCTGGCCAGGGTAAGAGGTTTTAAGCCTAAGTCTTCCATTGATACTTTATTTTCTCCGGAGCTTTTATCTCAGATGGTAACTCAAGAGCCGCGCCAGATGACTCGTAAGATCGTGGTCTCTAATGATCCGGCTGGCCATGGAGATGATGAAGAAGTAATCTATGGGGGAATCTCCGGACGCATCTCTAAGCAGGATATCCAGGCGAAATCAACCGGGCCCTCTTCATGCAGCCGGACCTTGCAGATGGCCAGGGAAGTCGGGGCTAATCATATCATTATAGACTGCGATGGCTTAGGACAACCCATAGCTGATTTTATCCGGAAGATTAAACCGGATGGAGTTTATTTAGAAGAGATCCACTCTCAAGGCAAGCCGGAGGATGAGCAGTATTATAATCTGGCAGCTGAGATGTGGTTTTATGCAAAGAAGGAATCAGAAGAAGGCCGGGAGAGGATCCCGGATGATGAGTATCTTAAGCAGGAACTAGAAGAAAGGAAATACTTTATCAATACCCGGGGCAAGATCCAGCTGGAATCCAAGGAAGATGTTAAGGATCGTTTAGGAAGATCTCCTAACCGCGCAGATTCTTGGGTTATGAATGTCTGGGGCCGCAAGAGTGCCAAGGTGATCCATAAGAAAGATGCCTGGTCAGATAAGACTGAGCATCGGGAAGTGTCTGCCGGCGCGCGTAGTGCCATGGCAGCTTAGAAGGAGATTAACATGCCAGAAGAAACTATGGAGCAGAAGGAGAAGGGGATTAAGGATGAGGATTTGCGTACAGAGATTAAGGGCCGCAGGCAGATTGTAGAGGATCATTATGGGCCCTGGGAATTAGTCGGCAAGGAAGATTATAATTTTGCTTTAGGAGAACAATGGAATCCAGAGGATCGCCAGAAACTCGAAGAGGCCGGCAGGCCCTGTCTAACTTTTAACCGGATCAAGCCTATCCTTAACTTGGTAGCCGGTTATCAGCGAGAGAATACAGCCAGGATTAAAGTAAATCCGGAGGGCGGAGAGGATAAGATCTTCTCTGAGGTCTGCGATAAGGGGATCCATTATGTTGATAAACTTTCCCATCTTACTTATAAGCTGGGATATCAATTTGATGATGGCATCTATTGCGGCAAGGGATTCCTAGAGGCGATCATTTCTTACGATAAGGATCCTATCCGGGGGGATATTATCTTTAAGCAGCGTACTCCTTACCAGATCCGGCCGGATCCGGACTGTACGGAATATGATATGAACGAAGGGGCCTCTTATTGTTTTAAGGGCCCGGTAAAACTCTCTAAGAATGAGCTTTTAAATCTTTATCCTAAGAAGAAAAAATTGATCAAAGGATTCATAAAAGACAATGATGATGAGGTTGAGAATGGATCCGGGTTACTTTCCGAAGGGGATGATGACGATTATGGCAACCGGCCGAATGTTACCTCAGTCGTTCATAAACAGGAAGAAGATACGGATAAAGAGCCGGAATTCGAAGGAGATATTAAATTTACTCTTTGGGAATACTGGCATATTAAGCATGTCCCGAAGTACTTTGTTATTGAAGTAAAATCCGGGGAGCCGCGCCGCTTTGATACGAAAGAAGAGGCTGAGTCTTTTATCACTAGCCAGAATTTTGGTAAGGTTATAGAGCGTAGTATTCCGGAGATGTGGGTAGCGGCCATGGTCTGCGGCCATGTGATCCAGGATATTAAGTCTCCCATGGAGCCTTATTATTCCGGATATCCTTTCTTTAGATTCATCGCAGACTGGGCTCCGAATGCTGAGACAGAAGTTTTAAGGGTCCAGGGTATGACGCGTCAGGTTAAGGACCCTCAGCGTGAGAAGAATAAGGCTAAGAGTCAGTATCTTCATATCCTTAATACCCAGGCTAATTCCGGATGGATAGGAGAAGAGGATGCCCTAAGTGATCCCGGGTGGACAGATTTAGAGCAGATGGGATCTAAGCCGGGAGTCGTAGTCAAAATTAAAAAAGGTTATTACGAGAAACTTCGGGAGATTCTTCCTAAGGGCCCTAATCAAGGCCACTATATCCGGGAGGAAAAGGCAGATGAGGAGTTTAAGCAGATCTTGGGAGTTAATCCGGATCTCATGGGGTTCCAGGAAGGTACTTCAAGCGGCCGCGCGATCGCTATGCGCGTAAAGCAGGCCATCCTGGCCTTAGTGCGTATCTTTCAGAATTACCGCTACACAAAAGAGATCATCGGGAAGTTTATCTTGGAGATGATGCCGATGGTCTTCGATGAGAAAAAGCTGATGAAGGTTTTAGGTCCTCAGTATATGAAACTCCAGGTTGCAGAGGACAGGCCGGATGGTTTGAATGAAGGCCATATCTCAGCCTATCTTACTATGATTAAAGACAATAAATACGATGTTCTGGTAACTGAGGCCGATCAGAATACCTCTATCAGATTTGAGACCTTCCAGGAGTTGATCGAGGCATCTAAGGCCGGAGTACAGATCCCTCCGGATCTTTTGATCGAATACATGGATCTCCAGAATTCAGAAGAAGTCAAAAAGCGCGTCCAGGCATGGATGGAGCAATTAACCGCAGCGGCTGCTGCGAAAGAGAAACCGGGACTCTAATATCCCGGGATAGGCAAAAGGGGAGGCAAAAATGGCAGAGCAGATGGATATAAAGGCAATAGAGGCAAAATTGGACAAAAATGAGACTCTTACTAAAGAAGAGGAGGATTTTCTTCTTAAGCAAGAGGCTCCTCCGGAAGGCTATCAAGGGGCTCAGCCGGCTGCGGTAGAAGAGAAAAAAGAAGAAGAGACCGCAGAAGAGAAGGCGGACCGGGAGAAAGTTGAGACTGATCAGAAGGCCAAGGATGCTTTAGTGTCCAGGGCCAAGGCAGTCAATTTGCCGGAGACAGCTACTGAGACAGAGATCCAGGCAGCTGAGAATAAAAAACAGGATGAAGAAGATGAAAAAGATCCCATTTTGAAGATCGAAAGACTCTTGCAGAAACCGGAGGACAAGGTAACGGAAGAGGATCTTAAGGATTTTAGCAAAAGAGAAAAGGCTTATTATCATCAGATGCGCAGGGACAGAAAGGCCAAGCAGGATGCCGAGGCCGAAAGAGATGCTGCGCGCTTTGAGAATATCAAACTTAAGAAGGAACAACCGCCGGAGAAGGCGAAAGAAGAAGAGAAGGATCCGTTAGAAGGTAAAGATCCGACCGACTTTATAACAGTCGCGGATGTACAGAAGATCCTGGCCAAGGGTCAGAAAAAGGAAGAGGTTAAGATAGATTCCTCTATCCTTAATACTCCCGTCGTTCAGACTTTCCTCAAAGGTTGCGATATCATCGCTGCTAATGAGCATAAGGAGGATTATGAGGAGGTTATGGAATTAACCGAAGAAATTATCAATACTAATCCGGCTTACCAAAAAGCGGTAGCCGAGGCCTTCTCAAAAGGCGAAAATCCAGCTCTAAAGATATATGAGCTGATAAAGGGAGATCCGGAATACTCCAAGTTGCTCCCGGCCGCCCAGACAAGGGTAAAGGCCAGGAAAGCTAAAAAACCCGAAGAGCCCAAAGCCAAAACTCCGGAGGAATTGAAGAAGGAGAAAGAGGCCCAGGAGGCCCAGGATAAACTAGAGGCAAATAAAAACAAAGAAAAAACATCCGGGCATGCCGAGGGTAAAGATAAGATCGAAGGATCCGATTATACCATAGAGCAAATAACAGCTATGAGCGATCGGGAATTCGCTAAGCTCCCTAAAAAGACCAGGGAGAAGTACCTCGAGATGTACGGATAAATAGGAGGTTTTACCAATGACTGCATCAGCCAGTAATGCTGCCTTACAGCCGGCTCTATGGCGTAAGCAGCTTTTTGCGGATGTGCGCGATAACCTTTATATGAATCGTTTTATAGGGGCTACCGAGCAGTCCATGATCCAAGAATTAGAGGATCTAAAAAAGGAAGCTGGTAGTAATATCAGCTTTGGCCTCGGGATGAAGTTGTCCGGAGCCGGCAAGTCCGGGGATGATACCCTGGAAGGGTCGGAAGAGGCCATGACGGACTACGATGAGGATGTCGCTATCGATCAGCTCCGCCATGCAGTTGTCCTAACCGGCAGGATGGATGAAAAGAAGAATGCCTATAACATGAGGACCAGCGCTAAGAATCGTTTGGCGGATTGGTTTGCGGAGAGGATCGAATTAGAGATCTTCGATAAACTCTGCGGCAAGGCATCTTCCACTTTCTCCAATACTCCGACCATAGCAGCCGCAAGCCGGCTTGTCTATGCAGGCGGAGAAACCGCGATCGCAAATCTTACGACTTCCATGAAGATGGATACCAAGGTCCTAGATAAGGCCAAAGTAACAGCTCAGCTGGCCTCTCCTAAGATCCGGCCCATCCGCGTCAATGGTAAAGAGTATTATGTTGCGTTTTTACATCCTTACGATGTAACTAACCTTAAGCAGGATCCTGTTTATAATCAGTCAGTCCGAGAGGCAGGCGTGCGCGGCGAGGATAACCCGATATTCTCTGGAGCGGTCTCCAATTATAACGGGATTATCATCCATGAGCATGAGTATGTCTATCGTACTAATGATGGATCCGGATCTGCTTATGTAGCAAGGAATATCCTCTGCGGCCAGCAGGCTGGAGTTATAGCCTGGGGCGCTCCTGTAAATTGGACAGAAAAATCGTTCGATTACGGGAATCAATGGGGTATTGCTTGCGGCGCGATCTTCGGAGTTATCAAGCCATTGTTTAATGCAGTTGATTATGGCGTGGTAACTATGTATTGCGCAAGCGCAGCTCCTAGTACAGCCTAAAACTAGTTAAACAATGAGGGGGGGCCTGGCCGATCGTATAAACCGGAAGTACGAAGGCTAATACCCTTAGGACGAGTTCAAATCTTGTAAGCTGGGCCCGACCGAATTAACGGAGGAAAAGTGGGACATACAGAGAGAATCGAAAGTCGCGGTTACTGGGAGAAGGGGATCTTTGATCTTCTTTATTCCATCGTAACTAATTTATCCTCGTTTATCGATAAGATCAATGTCGATACGGGCGATACCGCGATAGCCACTACCTATAAAATAACTTCTCCGTCTATCGGAAATACCTATGGCAAAGATATCCAGTACAATGCCATGCCGCAAGGCAAAGTAAATTTGCTGCTTTATTATATCCGGACGAATTTTAACGCGATCCTGGATCTATTGGCGGCAGATGATGGGGTTGCCGGTACGACTATTTTTACAACGGAGAAGTTTGATACTACGGAGCATCTAATTGATGTCTCCAATGCCAGGATTAAAAAGTTAGGAGAATGGCAGGATGAAATTGCTGCCTTTCTGGATGATTTTATAGATAGGTGGAATCGTGCGTTAAATGCTTGCGATGCCGATGCGACGCTTACTAATGTCGATTATAGGAGCACTTTGGGCCTGGGAGATGTGGTTAAGAGTTCATCCTCAAGTTCTTCGAGTATGAGTTCTTCCTCGAGTAGTTCAAGTTCCTCGAGTAAGTCTAGCTCTTCTAGTTCGAGTTCTTCGAGCAGTTCTTCGAGCAGAAGTTCATCGAGTTCGAGCAGTTCTTCATCTTCAAGCTCTAGCTCCAGTTCTTCAAGCTCTAGCTCCAGTAGTTCATCTAGCTTAAGTTCATCTAGTTCATCGTCATCGAGCAGCTCCAGTAGTTCTTTAAGCAGCAGCTCGTCTAGTTCAAGCTCGAGTTCATCCTCGAGTTCGAGTAGGTCGAGTAGTTCTAGCAGCTCGAGTTCATCCTCGAGTTCTTCAAGCTCCTCGAGTTCAAGTTCATCGAGCAAGTCTAGCTCTTCAAGCTCGAGTTCTTCGTCTTCGAGCAGCTCTAGTAGCTCAAGCTCGTCTTCGAGCTCTGAGTCAATAGGATAAGGAGGTCATGATGGGGAGAATCCCGAATCTTTTTGAATTCTCCTCAGCAGTCGATCTCCTTATCAAGGGCGCACCAGGTGAGATGCATTCAATAACGATAGCCTGGAAGGGATGCGCCGCTGGAGATTTTGTACTGCTGAGAGATGGAGTAACGATCGCAGGATCGGCAATAGTAACCTTTATTTTTCCTGCCGCGCAGGGTACGATAACTAAGGAATGGCCGCAAGGTAAGTTTTTCAGTACCGGCATATACTTAGATGTCGGAGCCATAGCTGGCGGAGGGATTGTTAGAGTAGAGGGTACTGCAAAGTAACTAAAGGGGCCCGGGGTTTGAGCACTCCGGGCCCTTCAAAATATAAGGGGAGGCGAGTAAAATGGAGAAGAATCGAGTATTGAAGGATCATAACCTATTCAAAGCGAAAACATTTGAAGAGGGCCAGCATGAGGTAGTAGGAGACTGTAACGGATTTACCATGCAGCAGAGATGGGATGCAGAAACTCCGGCTTTTGCTGAGGCGATCTTGCGCTTTGCCCGGCGCGAGGCTGAGATCTTAGATTATGGATGTGGCGTAGGCCGCTTGTCTAAAGAGATCTTAGCTCAGAATAAGTCTGTCTTTGTAACCGGTTGCGATGCCTCTCGATCAATGATGGAGAAGGCAGAATCTTATGTCAATAATGAAAGATTTAACGCTAAGGCTCCGCAAGAGCTGGATCAGAAGTTTGATATCATATACCTCATTTATGTTTTACAGCATGTCCCTGCCATAGAGATCCGGGAGATCTTAACCCGGATTCATCATCATTTAAAAACCGATGGGATATTTATCTATTGTTCAAGCGAATACCGCATGGCCATAAGATATGATGGCCGGGGATTCTTTGATGATAGATTTCTGGGAGTGGATCTATTGGCGGAAGTGGACCGGCTCTTTGAATTACAAAAGCCGCTTTTTACTCGGGAGGAGTTAGAGAAGAATCCTATCCTTAAGAAAATGATAACCGGTTGCGATGGAGGATTAGCGCATCCGGCTTTTGTTTATAAAAAGAGAAAGCTCCTTAGAAATTATAAGGTGATTCCTTATTTTAATATGGAGATTCCGGTATTCGGACCGGTAACTAAGAAGGAGGAGACAGATGCCTTGTCCATGGAAGAAAGGAAAGAGGAAGAAAAAGAAGAAGTAAAGACCGGAGCCTGGCTGCGCAGCGATCCAAAGAAGATCCTTTTACTTAATCGGCTGTCTCCTGGAGATATCCTGGTTATGACGAATGCGATCCGGGATTTGAATCTTGCGTATCCAGGCCGGTACCTTGTAGATGTCCGGACTCCCTGCAATGAGATCTTTGATAATTCTCCTTACATAACTAAGCTCCAGTATGACGAGGCTAAATACCAGTTAATCAATGATCGATGGTCCAAGACTACCCAGGATGATAGCAATGCGCTTTTTGTGAGGATTAAGGCCGGAGAGAAGGAGTTGATCCGGGAGTTCCTGGCGCAGATCGGGGATGTCCTGGCAATCGATATGCATTATCCTCTGATCCATGAATCCGGGATCGTAGGGCATCATTTTGGCCAGGGGCATACAGATTGGTTGGAGCAAGTCTTGGAGGTTAAGATTCATAAGACTAATATCCTTCCGGATCTCTTTTTATCCCAGGAGGAGAAAGACTGGCCAGGGCCTGCTTTAGTTAAGGCTGGAATCGAGGGTCCTTATTGGGTGATCAATGCCGGGGCTAAGGCTGAGAATACCATTAAGCAGTATCCTTATTACCAGGAGGTTGTGGATCTTTTAAAAGACAAGATTACTTTGGTCCAGATAGGCCAGGAAGGCCATCTGCATGCGGCGCTTAAGGGAGTTATTGATATGAGAGGCCAGACAAATACCCGGGAGCTCTTTAGGTTGATCGCTAAGGCCGAAGGAGTGATTACATGCGTTTCTTTCCCGATGCATATAGCGGCTGCCTTTAGAAAGCCCTGCGTTGTGGTTGCCGGGGCCAGGGAAGGGACGCGCTGGGAGCTTTATCCTAATCATCAGTTTATTTATGTCAATGGTTGCCTTTTATGCGCTCCTTATGACGGATGCTGGAGAGGTAAATTCTATGACTGCAATAATAAGAAAGATAATATTCCTCTCTGTATGCTTTTGATCCGGCCGGAAGATGTAGCCTGGGCGGTTGAGAGGTACTATAAGGGCGGCATGCTGGAGTTTGTTGCGGAGGTGGCCCATGTATAATCCCGAGCAGATGTCTAAGTTTATAGCTAAACATCTTAAGTATGATCCGATCGCGAATGCGGCAGTTTTTAATATCATGCGGATCCTTAAAAAGCATAATCCCGGAGATGCTTATTTTGAGGCATACCTGGGCCATTATCAAAAATATGGGGAGAAGTTTATAGATTATTATCATCTTCTTTGGGCCATTGGATCTAATTGGAGATTAGATCATATTATGGAGATCGGATGCCGGACCGGAATATCGATCTGCCAGCTTTTAAGCCCGATGCCGGATCCTAAGGCTCCAGAGGTTTATCTCTTCGATGTCTTCAATGATGGGTTTATTTCTCCGGAGATAGTTAAGATGAATCTGAGGGCTTTGAATCTGCCACTAGAAAAGATCCATTTTATCATAGGGGATTCGCTTAAGACAGTTCCCGAGAAGAAACTGATCGCGATGGATTATATTTTGGTTGATGGAGCTCATGAGAAGGATGTAGCGCGCCAGGATCTTGAAAATGTAATACCTTCTTTGTCCAAGGCCGGCCTGCTTTTTTTTGATGATATCGCTCCGGATGGCTGCGCTTTAATCGATGTCTGGGAAGATTTTAAGAAGGCGCATAAGGATGAGTTTTTCTTCCATGAAAACCTCGACGGAAAAGGGATCGGGGTAGGGGTGAAAAAATGTTAGAATGGGGAGATAAGTTATTGACTTTGGCCGGCGTACCTCCGGAAAAAATGGAAGAATGCCTGGAATGGGCTTTTGGTAAGATCGATCCCAAGGAATCATTAAGAGAACTGGCCGCGCGCTGGAATAATAAGCATAAGGATATCTTTGAGGTTACTGAAAGAGATAATCCGAAGGTTTTTGTCTGGTCCATAGGTAAGGCCTACATGATACATGCATACAGCCCGAGTCTTATTCTTAAGCCTAGGGGATACAGATTTGGAGATAACTAATGCATAATAAGATCCAATTCCCGATGGATGTGGAGTATTTTAGCCAGTATCCGGCTCCTTTAATGGAGATGATGCATGCGCAGCACTTTACGATCATCAATTCGACAATTCCTTTCTTTGGACCGATGTTTTATTTTCTTCTGCGCGAGCTGGGAGCTGAGCAAGTCCTGGAGATAGGCCATGCCGAAGGATATACAGCTTTCTATATGGCCAATGCGGTCCGGGATAATGCGGTCCGTTATGGGATGGCTGGCAATAAGTATTATGGTATTGATATCGCTCAGACAGATCGGGTCCGGGAGCAACTTTTAGAGTGCGGCCTGCCGGTAGATCTAAGGAATATGGATTCGATGGATCTAACTCCGGAGACTTTCCCGGGGATAGTCTTTGATGTGATTTTTCAGGATGGTTGCCATGATAGAGAACATGTCATGTATGAATTAAAGACTCTTTATCCTCAGCTAAAAGGCAAGGGCCAGGGATACTGGCTTTTTCATGACTGTTTTGGTCCGGCTGAGGATACCTTCCATGAGATCATGGAGTTGATTAAAGAAGGAGTTTATCAGTTTGAGTATGTCAGATTCTTTACTCCCTGGGGCCTTGCAATCCTTAGGAAGATAGAAGGATTTGATGAGACTGCGAGGCATTGGAGCCCATGAATGGCAGGATGGCTAAGAAGTTAAGGAGAGAGGCCAGGCGTATGGCCGCTAAGGAGACAGAGCAGATGGTCCCTAAGTTTAAGGCTTTTGTTAATAATGATCTAACTGTCTGGGAGCGTTTCGTTTTGGCCGGCAAGATAATCATCCGGAGGTTTTAATGATATTCGGGCCCGTAGAGAAGTTGTTATGGCATGGAGACAGGATAAAGAGATGGCTGGAATCTGATAGATCCTTGCCTATTCTTGTCGAGATAGCTCCGACAGCTTTCTGCAATGCCTCTTGCCCCTGGTGTTTTTTTAAGGATAGGAAGAGCGATGCCAAGATAGACAGCCTTAAGATGATGGAGATCATCGAAGATCTGGCCCTACTGGGAGTCAAGGCCATAAATTGGACCGGAGGAGGGGAGCCGACTTTGCATCCTCATTTTAAGGATTTCGTCGAGCGCGCTTTTTTCCTGGGGATAGAACAGGGGATTTTTACGAATGGGCTCCAGGAGATTCCTCATCAAGATAAATTTGAATGGATCCGGATATCTTTAACTGATGCCGGGCTTAAGAAGACAATCAAACCTAAGGTACCTTTTGGAATCTGCATAAATCAGACGAAGCTTTTGGGGGAGACGGACCTCCGGATGCTTTGCTTGCAGGCGCGCGGCCTGGGGTCCAGCTATCTCCAGGTCCGCCCTGCTCTTATAGGGGATCATCTTTCTCAACCGGAACTCGAGATACCGGTATATCTTAAAGAATATGAGAAAAAAGGCTTTGAAGTATATCTTACCGAATATAAATACCGGGATGCCCGGCAGGCCCGGAGTTATGATTTTTGTTACGGGTATAATTTTTGTCCTTCGATAGACTGGGAAGGAATGTTGAGTACATGCCTTTATTTGTCCGGGGATAAAAGATTCATCTTGGGGGATCTGAAAAAAGACAGGATCCTGGATATTTGGCCGGAGATAGCTAAGAAGATCCCGGTTGTGCCGGAGTGCCAGAATTGCTGTAAAAATCATGAGATCAATAAGATCCTGGACCGGGCTAAGAAAGTGAAGATGGTAAATTTTCCATGAGAAAAAATGTTCTTATTACAGGCGCAGGCGGCTTTATAGGCAAGTCTATCCGGGGAGGTAAGGCTTTTACCGGAGATATTACTAAGATCCATTCTATCTGGAGACAAACGAAAGGGGTTTCTGGGATCGTGCATCTGGCCGCAGTCTCTAGCCGCAAGTTATGCCAAGAGAATCCCAGGGATACTATAAAGATAAATCTTCTGGCTTTATGTGATGTTTTAGAGGTAGCTTTAAGGAGAAGGATTTGGGTTTTATTTGTCTCTACTTTTCAAGTCATGGATGAACATATCTATGGGTTGAGCAAATTGATAGGAGAAGAGATCTGCCGGATCTATCAGATGAGAGGCTTAAAGGTAAGGATCCTTAGGCTGCCGATCGTCTATGGGCCCGGAGACAGGCCTTATAAGATAGTTACGAAGATTATCTCCGAGGTAAAAACCGGCAAGATCCCTAAGATAGATACGCGCCGCAAATTCCAATTTTTGTATGTTAAGGATGCGGTTAAGTTGATCGAAAAAGAAGTTAATGTTTTGAGTTGTCGTAAGGGTAAGAAGTATTCTTTGTATGAGCTTGTAACCGGGATAAGAAAATGTCTAGCAAAAAGGGAGGGTAAATGATTAGAGATGATGGTTATTTTAAGGAATATCCTGCGCCGATATTCGAGGCTAGTTGCAAGGACCATATTGAGACTACAATAAATCATAGCACTCCTTATTATGGCCCGTTGCTTTATTGGCTTACTAGATGCGCGGATGCAAATTTTGTCGTCGAGATAGGAGTCTGTAAGGCGTATAGTTCTTATTTTTTGGCCTCCGGGGTTAAAGACAATATGAGCCGGTATAAATGTGATGGCCAATATTATGGGATAGATATCTCCGGGGAGTTGCCGGAGTTCCAGAGGCTCTTCCGGGAAAAGGGCTTACCGGTTACGATGCTCCAGATGGACTCCTGGGATATGACTAAAGATACCTTTGGAGATCGTCAGCTGGGATTGGCTTTTGTGGATGGTTGGCATTCCCGGCAGCATCTTTTAAAAGAAGTCGAGATCCTTTATCCGTTGCTCCTGGATGCCGGGAGAGGTTATTTAGTTATCCATGATGTTTATGGTTGGGTGATGGAGCCGGTACAGGAGATCTATAATAATCCTAAATATAAATGGGAGTATATCCGATTCTTCGCTAATTATGGCCTGGCTATTTTAAGAAAGATGGATAATTATATCGAGGATCCCAAAAAGATGTGGCCCCAGGGTCCGGAGCCGGATATCCGGAATGATGATGGATCTTTAAAACCTATAATCTCATGAAGAAAAAAAGCGATTACGCAATAGTCTTATCTTGCAATGCCGGGTATGCTTTCGGGATGATCTCCTGCATGAATGCGCAGAATTACTTTGGAACGGATGCAGACTGGGAAGTAGCTTATGAGGGATTTGATCCGGAATATAGAGAGAAGGTAAGCCAGGCTTTCCGATTCAATGTTACCTGGACTCCGGTTTCTGAGTTGATGGAAGAGGTTGTCGATAAGAGAAAAGAAGGATCCGGGATTTTGGATAGGATGTGGCTGGCTTATTGGCTCCTGGCGCATAAGCTTTTAAGGGAGAAAAAATATAAAGCAGTCTGCGTGATCCAGGCGGATACTTTTGTCTTTGTGAATTTAGATACGATTTTTAACATAGCAGCTGCCGGGATCCTGGTCAATTCGGAATATCCTTTTAATTTCTTAAGGGCGGAAGAGCTGCCTTTCGGAGACGATAAGAATATCTGGGATAGATCCCAGGCTGCGATCTTCGATGGGATGAATTTTATCGGCCAGCAATACGCTCAGCTACCTAGGGATATCATAGATTTTCAGATTGAGGATGCCTTCCGGGGGGAGGCGAATCATTCAGTTATCGCGCTTAATAGATCAGTCTGCCGGCATGGATCTAGGGGCAAGGTCCTGGGGCTACCGGGAAGATTATGGGTATGCGATTCGATCTGGCCTTATACTAGGCTGTATGTAGGCGGAGATAAGGTTTATAATCATTTACAGATACCGCTTTCTGCCTGGCATTGCCGCTGGTGGCAGAAGGGACGGGTTGAGGCGGAATGGCGCAGTTTTAAGCAAGAGTTATCCGGGCCCGGGGATCATAAAGAGCTGATCCGGCTGGCTGATAATAATGAGCATAATTATAATATCGTTAAGACTTTTATGGAGCGATTCAATAACATGATCCCGGAGATCAGATCTGAGGAATATCTGCATGGCCAGATACTGAGGCCTAGATACGAAGAGGAAAGAGAAAATGTACTTGCAGCATGAATTTATGCCGAGGAAGGTTTATCTGCCTCATTTTGGATCAGAGCGGAGGCTCGTCGGAGTAGAAATTGGGGTCTTAACCGGATCCGGCAGCGTTACCATGCTCCAGTTCTTATCTAATTTGATTTTATACTCTATTGATCCCTGGCAGCATATAGATGGGGCTTTTTTTGAATGTGGCCTTACTCAAGAAGAGTTAGATGAGAATTACCGGATCGCGCAGGCGCGCTTAGCAGAATATAATGGAAGATCCATTATCATCCGTAAAACAAGCGATGAGGCGATTCTGGATGTGCCGGATGAGATAGATTTTGTTTTTATAGATGGAGATCATGCTTACGATCAAGTGTTAAGAGATATTAAGAATTACGGATCTAAGGTCCGGCCCGGAGGGATCATTGCCGGCCATGATTTTATTCAGCAGGATGGAGTAACCCGGGCAGTCTTTCATGACTGCTTTAAAGAGCAAATAATCCATTTGGGAGAGGATTTTACCTGGTGGGTGATCAAAGATGGCAAAAGTAATTGAGCCTTTTTATGAAGATCAAAAGTTAGTCCAGCAATTTAGCGCTGAGACTAAGAGAGTGCTAATTATTTTCTGGCATGGGCTAGGGGATCTGATTATGTTTTTGAATCCCTTTTACCGGCTCCGGGAGCTTTATCCGGATATCCAATTCGATCTAGCGGTCCAGAAAGGCCTTTCTTTTGAGGATATCGTGCCTTGGGCGCGCTTTATAACCGGGGATGATATGAATACTCTGGAGACTTTAGATTACGATATTGTGGCTAAAGTCCATTTTCCTATGTCTGAGGGCCAGGTAGAGCTTACTAAGGGAGAATTTTGTTGCGTAAATGAGCTTGGCATAGCTCCTATAAATGGCCATAGGCTTGTACCAGTACGCGCCAGCCGGCTGATCGGGGTCCATTTCAATATAACATGCCTTCCGGATGCCTGTAATCCCTCAGAAGAGACCGCAAGGCTTATTTGGGATGAGATCCTGGAGGCAGGCTTTATTCCCATAGAAACCCATTTTGAGCATGTTTTTCATAACCCGGTTAATAAGAAGTTTGATTTTGTGGATTGTTCTGTAAGGAGGGCGCGCGCCAGGATCTCGAATCTGATAAGCCTAGTTGGCTGCTTATCCGGATTCGTGGGAGTGGTAAGCGGCAATTTGCATTTGGCTCTGGCGATCTTGCCGAGTAACAGGATATTTTTCCTGCAAAAACACTTCAAGCTCGAGTGTTTTACTCGTCTTCCCGTTGCCAGGGCCTCTATACTCCCAGGGGAATATAAGGGGGGAGAAGTTAAGGCATGGTTAAAAACCTTAGAAGGAGGAGAAGATGTTAGCGAAAAAGCATGATCCATTTATAGACTTAAAGGAGAAACCCGAAACGATGGGCCAGATGCCTATGGAGGCAAAAGCGGAAAAGCCTAAACCTAGGGGGCCGGTAGTTTATCTTCGTAAGATAAAACTACCCATTTCAGAAGAAGATCTTAATATCTCTCTAGATGCGGAAATTAAAATTACTCCCAGGGAGATTCGGATAACAAAGACAAACGGAGAAGAAGATATCTCTTATGACTTAGAGATAACCGGAATTAGATTTAAGAGCTAAAAAGGATCAGAATGCATAAATACGCTTTTATCGTCGGAGCGACTTACGGATATACCCCGGAGCTTTGCGCCATGCTTAATAGCCTGGATTATGTAGGATCTAAGGCGGATGTTCATGTTTTGGGGATAGAGTTGGAAGAGGATTTCATTAAGCAGTTCGATAAGCTTTCTTATAAGGTGATTTTTCATAATATCCCGGAGTCGGAATGGCAGCCGGAGGGCGGCCGATCAGAGATAGTCTGCCGGAAGAGATACTGGTATGCGGCTGAATTGGGTTTAGGATATGAGGCAATTTGTATTCTGGATGCGGACCTGGTTTTCTGCCGGGATCCAGTACAATTCTTCCAGATCGCAGCTAAAACCGGTTACATCCTGGGGCCATCGAAGGAACAAAATAAAGTCTATGATGATCCGCATCATGAATTTCAATATGACGATAAGCCGCTGGGATGGTATTGGAATATCGAGCGCGGATACTATAACGATAAGGATCTTTGCAACTGTCCGGTCTTTATAGATCCTTATAAATGGGAAGCTGCGCTGCGCTGGTCCTGGGAGATCTTTATTAAGGGGGGATTCCGGGCCCCGGATATGGATGCCATGAATTTAAGTTTTTTACATTTTTGGGCCTATGATAAGATTGTTAAACTGCCGGGCCTGCAATGGCTGGGGACGAATGAGCAGCATCTTAAACCTTATATCCGGGTAGTAGAGAGGCGCGGCCAGATTTTTACGGAGAATGGCCTGGAGATCTTCTCTTACCATGGCCAGTATTACATAAAGGGCTGGCGCGATCAGCAACTGATTAACCGGCATAATTGCGCAGCCGGATACATAAAGGCTACGGAATGCTGCGATGATATGGCCAGGGGCGCGATGGATTTATTATACAGCAACTTTTTGAAGATGTTAGATTGGAAGATAGTTATACCTCGTCTTAATTATAGGCATCCGGAATTAGCTTATGAGGGATAAATGGGGAATTTAGTAAAAGTTACCAATAAGCAGGTTTATTTGGCGGCATTAGGTTCTGAGGCCG
>Ga0315276_10000888_pt1 | contig 26443 bp, 18 predicted proteins | sample YL17G05_0_MG_FD_204542 | JGI IMG/M metagenome (GOLD analysis project Ga0315276, IMG submission 204542) | Sediment microbial communities from Yellowstone Lake, YNP, Wyoming, USA - YL17G05_0 | ecosystem: Environmental > Aquatic > Freshwater > Lake > Sediment | place: USA: Wyoming | collected... | reverse complement strand
TCGAGCTGATGGAGGTAGATGGAGTAATTCCTGATTTTGCAGTCCTCGATCATTTTGAGGACGCCCGGCCAGACATCCGCGTGGAGGCGCTTATATTCCTCGAGCTTGCCCGGCTTGATCCTGACTGCCATTCCGTAACGTCTCATCGTTTCTCCCTAAATGCTCCATTCGCGATATCCCGGTCGTACTCACCCAGCTCAAGCGGATACTTGCCGTATTGACGCACAAGCTCAATCATATAGCCGTATGTCACCGGGTCAACATTGTCCGGGATGGAATGGTCCGACTGCAGAATGAATCCGCCTCCTTTGGCCGCATTGAGCTTGGTCAGGACCTCGCTACGGACCTTTTCGCGGTCGTTCGTCTGCAAAACCTGCACGTTGATATTTCCGTTGAACGCCCAGCGCCGCCCGAATCGGCGCTTCAAATCCACCACGTCCAGGCCCGCCTTGGCCTCCAACGGATTATAGGCATCGACTCCGGCCTCAATCATATCCTCAAAGACCTCGGCGGCGTTGCCGCAGCCGTGGTAAATCGTTTTGAGTCCTGCCTTGTGCGCCGCGTCGCATATTCGCTTTAGCTGCGGCTTATAGACCTCGCGCCAATACTTCGGCGAAAAGAACATTCCGCGGTCGTATGCAATATCGCCCCAGATGTATATGCCCGAAAGCCTGCCCCGCGCCGCTGCAACCTGCCCCTCGACAATTCCGACCGCAAAATCTCCTAATCGCTCGATGAACTTCGCCATTCGCCTCGGCTGCTCAGCCAGCTTGATAAGGACGTTCTCGGTCCCCATAATCCGCCAGATCATTTCGTGCGGCTCGCACACGCTGCCGAACACGCAGAAATCATCGGTGTATGCATTGACGCGAGCCAAATACGAAGGGAGCCCAAGATTCAGCTCGTCGCCGACCGAGTTGATCTGGTCGTCTATCGCGTGGGAGTACCGCCGGCTGTCCTTAGGGTCGTCGAATTCATACGCCTCCATCTGCTCATAGGTCTTGACCTCGAAATCGAGATAATTCGGCATCGGATAGTTGCCCCGCCGCTCTATGGTCGCGCCAAAACCCGTCCTGACGACCTTGCGCCGGCCATCATCTTCAAGAACCTCAATGCCGGCAATGTGCGGGTCCATATTCGGGTTGATAACGACCATATCCAAATCCCAGTAGCGATACGGGTCGAAATCGTCGCCGACGTCCAGTTCGGCACGGGCCCGGCGCAGGAAATTAGTCCAGAAGAACTCGCCCACGGGGACCCTGTCCGCCTCACGGCGCTCAATCGCCGCTATCACGCGCTGCGTTTTTGCGCAACCGTCGCCCATATATTCTCACCATAGACCGCCGAAGCCGAGGCGCTGCACTCTGGCGCACACATAGCACGGCATCGCTAATCCGTGTGGAAGACCTCTTCCATATTCGCCCACCACTCGCCTTCCTGACGGTTCTTGATTGGTATTTGCATCGGCTCGCAGACGGTCCACCACTTCTGAGTCGTCGGATCAGCGGCCATTTTGGCCATATCGGCCTTGAAATCGTCGCCGGTGTACTCGAAATAGGCAAAGAGGTAGTGCTTGCCGTCATCGAGCTGATGGAGGTAGATGGAATAATTTCTGATTTTGCAGTCCTCGATCACTTTGAGGACGCCCGGCCAGACAGCCGCGTGTATCTTCTTGTACTCGGCTATATTCTGTTCTTTCAGGCCGAGCACCATTCCATACCGCTGAACCTTTTGATGTGCGCAGCCGACGCCAGCCAGACAAATCGCCGTCAACAAAATCATCAGCACCAGCTTTTTCATATCGTTTGTCTCCTTATCTTGTACCCGAAATAGCCAAATACAAAGCGCGCCCGCCGGCGGCCAGGGCGCCGAACGTTCCATAAGCTATATGGAACACGCCGGGGAGTCAATTCAGAAGGCTTCTGCAAAATTACAGGTTAGGCCTACTTAGAAAAGAAAAAATCGTTCCTTCGACTTTGCTCAGGCCCCACGGGCCCCTCGCGGGGATGGTGAGCCTGTCGAACCATTGATGGGGTGTGAAGACGGAGTACTCTGTCAAGGACGAATTTGTAAGTTGTCATTCCGCACTTGATGCGGAATCCAGATCGTCAGAATCACTGGATTCCTGCTTTCGCAGGAATGACAAGCGATAGCTCCAATCTTGACAGAGTATTAGGCAAGAATGCGATTTGGGGGGAAGGCAGCAACGTTTCGGTTTTTTCACTAAGCCCTGAGCTTTAGAGGGAGGTTTCGCCGGAATTGCTCGATGGGGCTCCACTACGCTGCCGCTGTGGAGGAATTTCACTACTTGGTGGAGGACCTGGAATCAGGCCTCGGCATCCACGATGGGTATGACGGCGCTGCCGCCAGAATCGCCGAGGATTTTACTTACATCGGCCATAAACCGCAGCAGAAGCGCGACCTTATTTTTGACGCGTATTCTGCGGTAGATATTCTTTATGTGAGTCTTGACGGTCCCCTGCGTTATCTTGAGAGTTTCTGCTATCTCCTTGTTGCTCAAACCGTGGCAAACGAGCTTGGCGACTTCAAGCTCGCGCGGACTGATATGGTATCGCCTTTGGATGTATGACCAGTGTTTCTCGTCGAGCAGTATTACCCTGGGGCGTTCGTATGGGGAATCCGCCTTCCCGTCATCTTCGCTCATTGATCTTGGAAACTGCTGCATAGTTATCCTCCTTCATTCCCGTCGCGACTCGCCGGGGCAGGTGAAAGCTTGTCGAGCATACGTGTTGCCTCCGCCAGGTCTGCATCGGACAACCCTCCCACCTTTTCATTCAGGCTCAGGGCCTTTTTGAGATTCTCAGCCGCCTTGTCCGTCTCCTTCAGTCTTGTGTATGTTCTTCCCAAGTGAAAATAAGCAGCAGTAACGGCCGCTTTTTCATCGGGATAGAGCCTTATACAATCGGAGAAATCCTGGATGGCTTTGTCGAATCTGCCCAAGCGGTAGTAGGCAACGCCGCGCGTATCGATCAAATCAATATAGTTCGGCGCTATTTTCAGACCCTTTTGAGCAATCTCAATCGCTTCCTGATGCTTGCCCTGCTCTTCACAAATAATCCACGCCAGATTGTTCATTGCAATGACGTCATCAGTCTGGATTTCGAGCACGCGCCGGTAGAATTCAGCCGCTTCCTCATTGCGCTTCACGGCCTGCATCAGAACTGCAAGACTGCGTACTATCTGAGCACTGTCAGAATGGTCTTTGAGCACCATCCTGAGTATGTTCTCGGCAGCCTTCATTGGGGCACTATCCTTGGCTGCCGCAATGATCCCAGCAATAGTCTGGGGCGTCTTAACATCTTCGGGGTGCTTGCGATACCAGTCAGCCGCCTTCTGCTCTATTTCGCCCCAGAGCTTGTCATCTTCGAGCAGCTTTACCTGCGCCAATATGGGAGTTGGGTCATTGGGCTCTGCCTGGAGCAGAGAATCAAATATCTGTTGAGCTTCCGGCTTACTGCCGCTGCTGTACAGCGCAACAGCCAGGGCAACCTCGCACCTGCGCCGATCGGAGGCATTGCAGAGGGCCAATTGTTGTCTCAGCACGCTTACCGCTTTGTCGGCCTCACGTGTTGCGACGTAGGCATCGGCCAGGCGCATTGCCGCATTTGTGTCATTCGGGTCCAGAGCCAATAGCTCCTTGAGAGTGGCAATCGACAGAAACGGCGACTTGGCAGCCTCAGCACGGGCCTTGAGCATCAGCAGCGATCTATCATTTGGGTTGTGCACAAGACCTTGCAAGACCGTGTCTATTGCTTTTCCGGATAGTCCCTGCCTGAGCTGGACTTCTCCCAACATCCCCCAGGCGCCGACCATTTTGGGGTATTCCTCCGTAAGCTTCTCAAGGAGTTTGGTGGCGCTATCTGCAGCAGGAGCCGTCTCTTCGGCAAGCAGCACCCGCGCCTTGAGCAGTCTCAGTGCGCCATTGTCGGGATTGGATTCAAGCGCACGATCAATAACGGTGGTTGCCTGACGGACCTTGTCCCGCCCGCCGGACGCCAAAAACAGGTTGGCGGCGCGCCTCTGAATCTCCAGATTGTTGGGATCCAAAGAAAGGGCGCGCTCTATATCGGCTGTGGCCTTCTGCGATTCGCGTACGACATCATAGAAATCGCTCCTTGCCATCAATACATCAACATTATTGGGATCGACAGCCACGGCACGGTCAAAGTCTTCTCTTGCCTTGTCAATCGCCTTGAGGGAGATATACGTTCTGGCGCGGATGACATAAGTCAGGGCACTTTTGTATTTGTCTATTATCTGGTCACACAGCTTCAATGCCTCCTGTGGTTTGCCCTGGCGAACATTCAACTGGATTTGCGCCACTATTATCGTCAATGAGTCGGGGTCCTTAGCTCGCAGCTCATCGAGAAGCTTGCTCGCCTCTTCAAAATCGTTCTGTTGCATCTTCAACAGGGCAAGATTCAGACTGATTGAGACATTATTGGGGTCGGCAAGGAGATAATCCTTCAGTATATCGGCCGCCGAACCCAATTGGCCGCGTCTGATGTGACTTTGAAACTGCAGCCGCTGAAGCGCCGGATCGGAGAGTTTTTCCTTAGAGATGCGGTTGAGGATCCCCTCGGCCTCCTCAAACTCATTTGCCTTCCAAAGCGCCGTAACGGTGCTGACAATGATGCGCACATCCTGCGGCGATCTGCTCAGGGCCTCACGGTATGCGGCAAGCGCCGTTTGTGAGCGGCCGGTTCGTTCGTACGTATCGGCAAGGAGGACCCGGCTGGCCTGATCATCCGGATTGGCCAACAGATTCTCCTGCAGAAGCGAAACGACCTGGGTGCTTCGCTTATTGAAATCGTCGGCCCTGGACCATACCCGCGCCTGTTCGTACCGCCATTGCCAGCCCCCCTCACTCTCAAGGGCCTTGATCTGATCGACAAGCTGCTGGGCTCTTTGAGGGTCCTTGGCAATACTTTCGGTGCTCAAGAGCCAGCGTTTCGTCGGAATACTGTCGGGATCCTCTTTCGAGAGCGCATCCAGCAGACCGTAAGCGTTGTCAGCCTGACCCCATCGCTCGTAGAATTGCGCAAGCAACAGGTTCAAATCACGGCGGGCCAGAGGCTCCTTGATGCGCGCTAACGCTTCCTTGAAGACAGCCTCGCATTTCCCGCGATCGCCCTTGCGATCCGACAGAAGCGCAAGGAAAGAAACCGGCTCAGCGGCCTCAGGGAATTCTTTTATTGTCTTTTCCAACACCAGTATTGCTTCATCGTCTTTCTTCTGAGCCGCGAGCAACCCGGCCTCAGCCATGGCGATTCTGAAATGTGATGGATGATCTTTCTTGAGCTGAGTCAGCAGCTCCCGGGCTTCCGTGAATTTTCCCCGCTGGACAGCGACCTGGAGCCGCAGCAGTCTAATCTGCAGCGGATCGGCGGCGGCTTCCAGCGAAGTCAGCTGCTTGTCCATATCATCCCACGCCGTGGGATTTTCATCCGTGGAGCCGGCCGTCAACAACTGGACGCGGGCCTGCGCGTCCAACAGGGCGGCCTCGGCGTTCTGCGGCGACAGCTGCACGGCCTTGTGAGCATGGTCGGCAGCCGCCGTCCAGTCTCCGCTCTTGGCCAACAGCTTCGCCAAGGCCAGATGTACGTCAAAGGAATCCGGCCATTGCGAAACAAGCGTGCTCAACTCGCGCAGCGCCGATTGAGTGTCGCCCAGGCCGGACAACGCGCTTGCCAATCCAAGCTGAACCTGGGGCGATTTGTTGCCCAGGGACATTGACTGCCGCCAGTATTTTACAGCCTCGCGCAAGTCGCCCTTCTCACCGGCCACCAGACCTCTGAGAGAGGCAACTATCATGGGATTCATATCCTTCCGGCTCAGCTTGTCGATACACTCTGTAGCTTTGTTCGGGTCGCCGCCCCTGGTAAAGAGTTCTGCCGCTACGGGCATGAAATCCCAGGGCATAGAGGAGAGGCTCTTCAACCCGGATTCGGCAACCTCCAGCATCTTTGCCCGTGACCGTGTTCTGAGGGCGAGCTGTGCCCATGTCCGCCAGAGACCCTGATCTGTCGGCTCGGTCTCTTTCACTGCGGCAAGGTGTTTCTCCGCTTTGTCCGAGGCGCCGGCGTTGAAGAATCCGACCGCAAGCCGCAGCCTCACGGCAGTGTCGGAAAGATCCAGTTTCTCGGCCTTTTCCAGATCGGCCAATGCGTTCGCATTATCCTTTCTCTTCAGATGAAAACCGGCGCGGGCTATATAGGCAAGGGCCGCAGAGGGATTATTCTTAATCGCTTCGTCGCACCAATGCTCAGGCGGGTCTGAAAGCTGTCCGGGAAGCTGCTCGGCAAGCTGACCCAACGCCTCATAGGCCAACACCTGATTAGGCTCATCAGCCACGATGCTCTTAAGCTCCGCCACTGCTTCGTCGAATTTTCGCTGGCCGGCCAGCGCCATCGCCAGCAGCCTGCGGACTTCCGAACTCTTAGTGGTCTCAAGGTGCTTCTTTGCGATTGACTCGGCCTGGGCGGCCATGCCCCATTCCAAATACAACCCGATAAGGCGCTTGGCGGCTTCGGAATTGGCTGGGTCTTCCCTCAAGACGATGTGATATGTCCCTATCGCCTGCTGAACGTTGTTTTCTCTCTGGGGCCTTGTCTTAAGCTGCGAATCAGCATATTTCAGCAGTGCCGGTATGTTGTCCGTATAAACGCCGACATATCTGCCGAGGTAGCGTGCGGCATCCTCATATCTATGCTCCTCGTATGCCTCGTTTCCAAGGGCAAGCCCCCGCTCGGCTCTGTTCTCCTTCTGCCACTGGCGCAACCCAAAGGCCGTCACACACAGAACGGCAAGACCGACCACCAGGACTATTGCCAGTTTCCAGTTAAAGTATCTCCTGGCCATTGCTTATCCTTTCTTATCGAAATGCGATAATTCTCAGAACTGACTGATGAAACTCTCAACCATTTTCTTGATTGTCCGCCGGCATATCCACAAGTCCATCCCAAGCGACAGCCCCCTGACATACTCGGTGTCGTAATGAATCCATTCCTGAAAGTCCTGCTCCGGTTTTCTGGTCCGGCAAACCTGCCACAGTCCCGTTATTCCGGGGCGCACCGACAAGCGGGCGTCGCGCCAGGACGGACACAGAGTGTTTTCCGCTTCGGGAGACGGCCTCGGCCCAACGACGCTCATCTGGCCAAGCAGAACATTGAGGAATTGAGGTATTTCGTCGATGTATGTATCCCGCAGGAATCTGCCAACGGTGCTGATTCTGGGGTCATTCTTGATTTTGAACTGCGGGCCGTCCACCTGGCTGACGACTCGCAGCTTCTCCTGTATCCTGTCGGAACCCGTGCGCATTGTCCTGAACTTCAAACAGTTGAATGTCTTTCCATGCAATCCCTGGCGCTTGTCTTTGTAGAATACCGGGCCGGGTGAAGTCAGTTTTATCGCCAGTGCGATAAATGGCGTCATGGGGGCAAACAGCACCAGCACAATCACCGCGGCAAGAATATCAAGAATTCGCTTGATGCACCTTGCATAAGAAAAAGCCCTCCAGGTGCGAAATACCCGCCGCTGACGGACTGCAGATCCCCGGCGTTCGAGTAACATCTTGTAGCTGGGAATTTGCTTTGGAGCACCACATTCAGATTCGGCCCGTCCTTTCATCCAGAACTGCGAGCCCTTTACGATGCAATCCCGCACCAGTTGATTGGGGGGCACGTTGACTTGCGGTCCGATGATTGCCGATTCTATGACCGCTCCGCGTTCAATTATAGTATTATCGCCAATAATGGTCGGTCCGACTATGACCACATCCGGAGCAATAAGAACATCGTTTCCCAACAGGACTTTCCCCGCCAATCTTGGCGGCCGGCCTGCCCCATCACTCGATTCTCGACTCTCGATGCTCGATACTCGTCGGAGCTGTGTGCGAGAATCCAAAGGCAACCGATTAAGGCCTGCAGCGCAAAGACTCAGCAATCCGGCCTCGGTCTCCAGGTCAAGAGCGGTCCCGGCCACGTTGGCCGACTGAAGCATCAAACCGCCGGATCGACACTTATCGACCACGGCAGGGAACGACTCAGGCAGGGCCTGGTCTTCCACCACCCGCTCAAGAATGCCGGCCCTGATGAAAAGGTGGTGGGGCCAGTCAGAGGGAAAAGACGACAATTGCGCCGAATCGTCGTACAATCGACGGAAACCCGCAACCTTACCCTGGGCGGTCAGGCGCACCTTCTCGCGGGCCGCCAACAGTTCAGACTCGGCATTGACCGCCACAACATCCGCCGACACCTCGGCCAGTATCCTGGCGAGCAGCTCATTATTGATTTGTGCGGCAAATCGCCCATTGGAAACGACAAACCAGGAATCTCGTTTGGCCCTCCGCAGAAACTCCGAACATAAGGGTATTCTTTCCGCATAAGATACTACTTTTGCCATTTGGGTGGTGCGAGGCTGAATGCCCCAGTCCTGCGGAACGGCGCACAAGGTCAGGTCACTGCGCCTCAGGGAGATACCCCCGCCTAATCCGTCGAGAACAACCGCGGCTATAGGCTCGCTGGAAAGGGCGAACCTAAGCAGACTGTCACCGTCGCCAGCCAATACTTTGCGGTGCTTATGTATGACAACCAACTTCATGGTTTAACCTAAGGCGCCCCAATCCCCGCACCCTTTGTAGCGTCAGGATTTCTCGGCCGGCGGTCCAGGGTTCTTCACAGGAAGCAACAGCTTGCTTCTGACGCGCTTGGCGTGGGCATCCGACCGACCGCCTCGCGGGTAGTAGCCGTAGCCATAAGGGTGATAACTATCATCGACTTCAACGTTGCCAAGAACGGTGCCAAGCACTCTGGCGTTTATCTGAGCCAATCGTTCCTGCGCCTTTTTAAGGTCGGGAATCGTGGTTTGCCCTGCAAAAGAGGTCAGTATGACCCCGTCGGCGACTTTCGCCCATATAAGGGCGTCGGCAAAAGCCAGTACGGGGGGCGTATCGATAATCACGTGGTCATACCCCTGGCCTATTTCGCTCAGCCGCTGAACGGTCACGGAAGACGCCAACAGCTCGAAAGCGTCGTCTGTATTGCGCGTATCGGCGGCGATAACGTCCAGGAGGCTGGATGGGATGGAATATAGAGCCTCATGAGGCCGCTTATTCCCGAGGAGCACATCCTGAATACCCCTCGATCCTTTTGGAAGGCCCAATAAAGACGCAATGCAAGGGTTCCTCATGTCGCCGTCCACAAGCAAGACCTTTTTGCCGGACTCTGCAACACTGATGGCTAAATTGACGGCGAAGGTGGTTTTGCCTTCCTGCATCCCCGGACTTGTGACAACGAGCGTCCTGGGCATCCCACCGCCGTCGAGCATACCCAGGTTGGCACGGATGGTCTGGTAATCCCCGGCCACCTGGTCCGGAAGACTGGCCGGCCCGACCGTATGCGTGCCCGTGGTGGTCCCGATTATTCGCAGACCAATGCGCCTGGCCACATCATCGGGCGTGCGCAGACTGCGGTCGGCCTTTTCTCTGAGGAAAGCCAGCAGCATCCCGCAGGCGATAGAACCAAACACAAGCGCCACTGTGTATTTCGCTCGCTTGTCAAGAATGCCGAACACGTCGGCGTTCTGGCCGACAGAAATACGTGCAGGACGCTTCCGCTCCATTCTGAATTCCGCAATGCGCCTGGAAATCCTGTCATACATTTCTCTGGTGAATGCCAGTTCGTCCTGCAAATCCTGAATGGCCAGCTCCTTTTGGCCAAGACCGATAGCCTGCTCATCCTCTTTGGCCAGCAGATCTCGCAGCTCGCTCTCGTGCGCCCGTGTTTGGTCCAGCTCCGCTCTTAGGGCGTTTAGCTCTTTGTCGCTCAGACCTGCCGTCTGGTCTTTCACCATCATATCGAACTTCTCACGCGCCTTGTTCTTCTGCTCTTCGAAACTCGTCCTCAGCGCCTCCAACAACTCCTCTTTTTGTTTGATTTGTGGGTTGCCGGGCGCGAAGTTTTGCTTGGCGATGATGAGCTCCTGCTCCAATGCCACGATATTGGCGGCACGGGCCTGCACCGCCGGGTCCTTGTTTGTGTACTCTTCCCGCATGCTCACCTGCTCTTGCGGCGAGACGGCTTCTTGCCCCGTCTGTTCAAGCACCTTGACCCGGGCATGGAGGTAGATTCGCCTCGCTTCCACTTCTGTGAGGGTCTTCAATAGATTACCCACGCGCGTCAGCTTCATATCGTAGCGGCCGGCCAGCTTTTTGGACCCATACTCATTTGCCATTTGCGCGATTTGAGCGCCATAACTATCCATCTTGTTCGCGAGGAGCTTCTGTTCATCTTCGAGGAGAGTCAGGTCTCGCTCCTCTTCTTTAATAGCGCTTGTAACCTCAATGGCCATGTAGTTCCGGATGACGGCATCGACAATCCTCTTGGCATCCTCGGTGTTGGCCCACGTCATTGTCACTTCAATGAACTCGCCCTTGCGGGACGGCTCAACAGTTATGATCCGGTCGAGTATCGCCTCCTTCAGCACGGCTGCCGGTTCAGGCTCTGCCCTTTTGAGACCGAGCTTGCGGCCCAGTCTCACAACGAGGGTGTTGGTGCGGTCCGCGAAGAACGTCAATCCCTTGTCGGCCAAATCATCGGCCACCTTCTGCACCACTTGAGGGCTCGCAACAATCCTGGCCTGGGTAAACATGAAGCTCTGATAGTTTGATACGTCCCCGCGGTCCGCCGTGCCGGTCAGGATATTCGGTATGATAGGATCGACCTGTATCAGGCCTGTTACTACGTAGGATCGCTCTATGCGCAACCAGATCGCCGGGATCCCGGCCAAGCACAACACCAGAAACGTCAACAGCACAATATACCAGCGCCGGAGTATGGCGCTGGTTATGTTTGTCATCGGCTCATCAGGGACAGGTTCAGGCGGTCTCTGCGCCGGGGGTTCAAAATGGCCCGAGCCATCCACGCCGGGGGCCTGGCGATTGGCGGATTTCTGCACAATTACTCGATCGAGATATTTCTCCAGATTGTTCATTTTCCTTATTCTCCTAACAGAGATTACGCATCTTGCCCGCCGCGGCGGGCTTGCCTTGTAATTACGATGGCTTCCTGTTGTGTCGGAGCCGTCGTGAGTTTTCTCAGAAGCCAAAGCTCTGCGACCACGATCGCAATCGCCAATGGCATCATTGCATAGCCGCCAAAATCGTGGAATATCTCATCCCACCGCTCACCCTCAATCATCGTAAAAGCTATTGCCGTGATGGTCAGCCGCACAGTGTTGCAGAGCAGCGCCACAGGCAGGCTCGAAGCAAAGACCAGGAGCTTCTCCCACCATGCCCGCCTGACCAATAGCACAACCAGCCCGCCAATCACAAAGAAGGCGGTAATCATTCTCAAGCCGTTACAGGCCCAGGCGACCTCAATAACCGTCCCCCCTATATCTATGACGTTGCCGTGCTGCACAACGTCGTACCCGGCCGTCTCAAGACAGAATACGGCGGACGAGGTGGCCCAGCGCTGCAGGGGCTGAGCAATGGCGCCCTGCAGCCCTATGGGCCAGGGCACCATCAGAAACAGGAACATCAGCGTGGTGAATACCTTTCCCAGCACCCGCCGGCCAAACAGCAACAATACCAGCGCCCCCAGACTCAGAACAACGGACAGCCTCTCTGCAGAGTCGTACATGAAAAAAAGCCCGAACTGTCTGAACGCCTGTGCCCCCAGGAAAGCAAGCAGGCCCCACAAAACCGAAGGTCTTATCTCGCACTGAGCGAGGTCGTGACGCCGAGTCCATAACACGTAAACGGCCAGAAAAGGAACCAGAAGGCCGGAGGAGTATTCGTCGCTGCGCTGCCACAAGCGCCAAAGATCCGTGAGTTCCGGCCAATAGGACCAGAGAAAGGCAATCAGTAAAAGGCTCACTGCGAAAATGACGATGGGCTTCTTTGTCCCCCCCCTTGCAGAGGATGCCCGGGCCCACTTGTGGCTAAGCCGGAGGGGGGCCCAATTCGGCATTTTCTTGCCGATTTTAGTGAGCCGCGGCTTTAATCCGCCCATCATCTTTCTTGCAGCTTCTGAGATGCTCTTTATCAAAACCATCAAGACTCCCTCCCGTCTGAATGATACGGGTTCTTCTTGCAGGACGGCATTAGGCCGGACAACCGCACCCCGGCCAATCAGACATCGCTGGACCCGGCAATTCGGACCCAATCGCGCGCCGTCCCAAATTACACTGCCTACCACCACAGCGCCCTTGCCAACACTGACATTTCTTCCCAGCACAGCCGGCCCGATGATAACCGCACCGTCGGAAATGCAGACGCCGTCCATAATGATCACAGGCCCGCAGATTCTCGCTGACGGATGCACTCCGGCGTCGGCCGCAATCCATACATCCTGCGAATCTTCTCGTTCGCCGGCTGGCAATTCCGTTGGTGGGGCAAACCCCACCCTACGCAGGTAACTCTGCAGGTAGCCGCAAATGGCATCCAGGTATTCAGACCGACCTCGAAAATTTCCGGCGTGATTCGGCAGCGCCGCTGCGTGAACAGTCTTTCCCGCCCGCAGCATCTCAGGGATCAAGCCTTCCTTGATGTCACAATAGCCCGCCTTCGGAATATGCTCCAGAACGCTGCCGTTGCAAATGTAGATGCCGCAGGGGTCTCCAACTGCCTGGTCGCTTTCCCCACGGGACCCGGGGCCACAGGCGGGGTTGAACATCACGGTCAGGTCGGATTCGCCCCGGCGGTGGGCGCTCAACAGCGCCTCAACCATCGGGGGACATACAATGGCCGCTGGAAATATGAAGAACACGGACTCCTTGTCGCCGCGTGCGGCATCACGAAAAGCCCCCGCGGTCCCTACCGGCAGGGTTTCATCGCGGAATTCCACTTTCATCGGTCCGGCCTTTTTACTCTGGCAAGAAAGCAGGGGGACACAAACCGATTCGCCCAGCATCGAACCCTGCCCGTTGGAGCAGACGACCACCTCTGCTATTTCCTGCTCCGCCAGGGAGTCCAGCAGTCGCTCCAGAGCGGGTTTGCCCGCCACAGGCCATAGCGCGGTCGGCAGACTGGCGGCAAGCTCGGATCGCCCAAAGTCACAGCCGCCGGCAAGTATAATCGCCTTCATAGTCTTGCGGACACTCATCTCTTATGCCCCGCCGTTGCTGCGCTCTTCTTCGGCTCATTCTGCCGGTGTTCGATCCTGGCGTCGGCGGCCCGCGCAGCCTTGCCCCCGACAGCAACATTCGGGGGCGAGCCGAAAAGTCTGCCGAGCAGCGCCTTGGTGACTTCCACCAAGCACAGCATTATGAACTTCGTATTAGTTACAAGGTACCTCTTCCACATTCTTCGCGGTTCCTGGATGAGCCTGTACAGCCATTCGAGGCCGGATTTCTGCATCCAGACCGGCGCACGCCTGGCAACGCCGGCAACCACGTCGAAGCTGCCCCCAACTCCGTGGCAAATCGGGACGTCCATAAACTCCCGCCATTTTCCCAGAAAGACCTCTTTCCTGGGCGGGCTAATCGCCACAAAGAGAATATCCGCTCGACTGTTCTTTATCTCTTCAGCTACGCTTTGCTCCTCCTGCTCGCTGAAATACCCATCCCTGTACCCGGCGATGCGAACACCGGGATAGTCTCTCCGCACCACATGGATAACCTTCTCCACAACCGCTCGCTTTGCTCCAAGAAAATATATCCCATAGCTCCTGTTATTTGCTTCTTTTAGAAGCTCGAACATAATGTCAATTCCGGCCACCCTCTGCGGCAGAGGCCGTCCCACCATCTTAGAGAGCCAGACAATCGGGGCGCCGTCGGCCAGCACTATGTCGGCCTCGCCGAGGGCCGCACGAAGCTCCCGGTCTTTTCTGATATTGACAATTTTGGCCACGTTCACAACGCCTATCAGAAGCCCGCGCCTCGCCGCGATGTGATCGATGCAGATATTCAGCACCTCGGACATCGTCAAGGCGAACAAATCCACCCCCAGCAATCTCACTGTGGGATATTGTCCCGATAGACTCATGAGACCTCAGAAGCCGGTTTTTCCCGCCCGCCACAATCAGCCCAGGCGTAGAGAATCCAACCCAAGTGGTAAGGGCGGCATTCGTGATTCACGCGAAAACCAACAAAACACTTGCCGGCGAGCCTGTGGAGCGACCTCAAGCCGGCTGTGCAAAGCGCCGCCCTGAGATTGCGCGACAGCCTGCCGACCTCCCGTTTCTCGATATCCCTCCAAATGATTCCCGCCTCGTTCAATACGAGGTTCTGTTTCAACTCGTTGTGTCCAAAGAGCCACAGCAGCCCAAGCTCAATTTCTCTGCGATGATCGCCCCCAGCGGCCCGGTCACTCGCCAATATCGCCATCGGCGCCATTGCATCCTGGTGAACGGAAAAGACGGGGTATTCCTCGCAAATCTTGCCGTCCCTCGTGTCGTAGTGCCACCACCACTGGCCGAGCGGGCCTTGAAACCGGCATATCTGCTCCGTCGCCGCCGCGGCAAATTCTATACACTGCCTGTCGCCATAAGCCTTGCCGTAATTTGCCAGCGCTAAAATCGGATATACCTGGTCGGCGAAACAGGCGATGCGTCTGCTGATGCTCCCGCCAATACCCGGCCTATTATGCCTCTGGAAGAGATTCTGCCCCGGCCTGAAAAGACGAACCAAGCGGGTCTTCGCCTCGTCGAGGACCACCCGTGTATAGGAAGTTAGGTCATCTTGTTGATGCATGGCCAGCGTGCAGGCCTGGACTATCCATCCGAGCTCAACCGCATTACACGAGTCGGCCCGGTTCGGCCAGCTCTCGGAGAGCAACTTTGCAAACAGCCCGCAGTCGTCGGCCTTGCTCTCGAGTCCCGCCCAGAGCACAAGAGCATAATCGCCTATGTGCGCAGCCGCGTCTCTGTTATCGGCTATTCTGGGCCAGAGGTCCGGCAGTAAAGATGCATCTTCAGGATGAAATCTCAGCCACCTTGTTATGCCAATCTGGCTTATCGCGGCGTATCTGGGACTAAAGCCGCTCAGCTCCAGTTTTTCGTTCGCCGCAATGGTCGCCGAATAAGGCAGAGAGTCGTTGCCGCCTGCATAGTAGTCATTCAGTCCCCTTACGGCTGTCTGACACACCGACCGAACCATCCGGTCAAAATCAAGATGTGCATCCTTGTTGACGCCACTGACGGATTGAGTCATAATTTATTGTCTCAATAATGGTGCGAGCCTTTGCCTATCGCGGCTCTAATCTGCTCAACTTTGCTGTCCCATGTCTCGTTCTTGACCCTCTGGCGGCGCTCCTGCACTTTTGCCTGGTCATCCTCTTCGACGGCCTGGCCAATACAGGATACGAAGCCGTCATAGTCCCGCGCGACATACACGACGTCGCTGTATGGCTCGATTTCAGGATAATAGACCGAGACGATAGGCTTGCCCAGTGCAAGGTACTCCTTCGTCTTGACGGGGTTGCAGTACTCTATCCATTTGTTGCGATTCCAGGGCATCATCGCCACGTCGAACTTCTTTCCATAGAACGGAATCTCCTCGTACGGCTTTCGACCGAGGAAATGCACGTTCGGCAATTCCTTCAGCTTGTTCACATCCGCCGTAACAGAGCCGATAAGGACAAACGACACGTTCGGCAGCTTCTGAGCCGCGAATTCGAGCAGGGCCACGTCCAGCGTCTTATCCGACATATCGCCGAAGAACCCAACGATTGGCCGCGGTATCTCTGCGATATCGTCGGGCACACGTTCGGACTTTGTGCTGTTGACAAAGAAATCGAAATCCACACCGTGACCCAAGAGCAGTGAATTCTGATTCTTGCCGATGCCCTGCTCGTAAAGGGCCTTGTTCACGTAGAGCACCAAATCAGCCGACCTTGTAAGCTCATCGTCAAGCGATGAAATATAGGACCGATCAGACTGGGGCATCTCCTCATATAAATCGGTCCGCTCGTAAATCATAAACCGCGCCGGTCCCAGCTTCTTTGCGACCCCAAGCGCAGGCGGACACCCGATATACACAACCGGATTTTTGAATCCCAACAGAACCGCCGCCAGTTTCACCTGTAGAAAGACGCTGAAGACGTTGAGTTTTCTGCCAATACGGCTGCCAAGGGGTATTGATACGGGGCTCAGCACCCACATTCCGCCCTCGGCCTTTCTCAGAAAGCGAAGCAGGCTGCGAAGCTTGCGAATGAACTTTTTCACCGCACTGCGGTCTTTTCTCAAAGAGGGAATACGCATTCCCAGCGAGTTGACGAACAGCACCCTGGAATGCTTTGCCAGGCGCTTCATTATCTGAGGACAGAACAGTCCGTGGTTGTGATACCACCAGTCACAGCCCGCAAAGCAGATAACCGGCCCTTCTTTTTGTCCAGCTCGGCGCTCGGTCATAGTTGTATCAGAGCCTGCCCTTCAAAACCTCTCTGTTCATCAACAGCCTCTTCCAATTCGTCAGACAGTAACAACTGCCGATCAAGTACGTCACTGCATGCTCTATCGACCTTCTTCCTTCTTTCCTCCTGAGCAAGCCGACGGTGAGCCAGTACGGAACCCGCAGAAAGAAGAACAACGCCGCCATAAGACAGGCAAATGGAAACGCCGCTTTGCTTCTATGCAGCTTCATAAAGATGAGCTTGCTTCCTTCCAGTTGCAGCCTGAACGCCCTGGCTTTTTGGCTGGTGGTCTGGCCGCCATAATGGATTATCCGGCCGTCCGGAGTGAACATGACCTTCCAGGCGGCTTTCTTAAAGCGATAACACCAGTCGGGGTCGTCGCCATAGACGAAGTATCGCTCGTCCATAAGGCCGACCTGGTCAATGGCCTCTTTTCGCACCAGAGAGAAACACCCGCATATCGTCTCGACCTGCCTGGCCTCGTCAAACCCCCACCAGGTCATGTGCTCTCTTCCGAAAAACCTGCTCTTCGGGAAGATCTTGTAGAGGTACGTGGCGGCCAGGAACGTATTGAGAACCGATGGATACATAAAACAGGTTCTCTGTATCGTGCGGTCGGGGTTCAATACCTTGCAGCCAAACACAGCCGCGTCGGGATTGGCGTCGGCGAATCTGACTGTCTTGGCTATTGCATTGTCCAGAAGGATTGTATCCGAATTGAGCAGCAAGACGTACCTGCCCTGCGCGACCTCAATACCCTGGTTGTTGGCCTTTATGAATCCCTTGTTTTCGTCATTCTCGATTATTCTGACTTCGGCGAACTGCTCTTTGACCATCTCAACGCTGCCGTCCTCCGAGGCATTGTCCACGTAGATCACTTCAAAATCGACGTCCCGTGTCTTCTGATAGACCGATTTGAGGCAGTCGTGCAACAACTGCCGGACGTTCCAGGCAACGATAATTACCGACACATCGACCATGTATCTGCTATCCCGCCACCTTCTTGAAGACCCTGATATTGTAGAATCGCTCGTCGTCGTAACTCTCGAACCTGGCCCTATTCTCGTAGAGGTCGTCTATAATGTCCTCTATAGCGTGCCGCGGCTGATAACCCAAATAGGTCTTCGCCTTGTCGATGGAGACCTTGTAGTTTCTAAAATCCTCAACATTCTTAAGGACTATCTCCACCCTCTGGCCCACCAGCTTCTCCACTTCATACTTGACCATATCGCCAACCTGGCCGACCGTGTAGTTGCCGGAGGCGATGTTATAGACCCCGCTCAAAGAGTAATCCGCCTGGATGGCCCGCAGATAGGCGGTGGCCGCGTCCCTGATATCCAATATGGGCCGCCAGATAGAAGGATTATTGATTGTGATTTTCCTCTCGGCCATTGCGAATTTGAACATCGTATTAACAATCAAATCCAGTCTCATCCGCGGGCTGTATCCGCAAACGGTGCCCTGCCTCAAAGCTATGACCGAGAAACTCTCATCCTGGAGCTGCAGGACCCCTCTCTCGCCCTGCAGTTTCGATATTCCGTACGGATACCCGCACGTCACCGGGCTGTTTTCGTCGTACAACTCGTTGACGGTGTAGCCATAGACGGAGCATGATGAGGCATATATGAAGCGCTTCACGCCGGCCTTCTTGGCGATAAACGCCGTGTATGAGGGCAACGCCCCGTTAAAAATAAAGTTCATCGACGGGTCGAACTCCGCCATCGGGTCGTTTGAAAGGCCCGCCAGGAAGATCACCTGGTCGTAGTCCTTCAGGTCTTCCGGCTGGCATTTGAACAGGTCCTTTTTGACAACACTGACATTCTGCGGCAGGTGATTGCCGAACCACAACAGGTCAACGACATCAATTTTGTACCCGTGCTCAAGGAGAACAGGGATCAACTTTGAGCCAATATATCCTGCGCCGCCTGCAACAAGAATTCTCATCTATCCAATCTCCAGCTTGAATGATTATTGTCGTGTCAATTTATTGTATTTGTCGCAACTGAGCGACGTATCAACCGGAACAGCGAAGCTGACATCCTTTATGGACAGTTCCCCGATTTCCTTGCTCTGATCCAGACTCTTTGCGAATTCAAAGACGGTTCTACGCTCTCCGCCGACGTGTATTGTCCCTGTAATATCCATATCTATCAGCCTGCTTATCTTCTCTGCAATGAGCGACACGCTCTGCCTGCTGGTCCACTGGTCCACAAAGGCCCTGGCGAAAGGGAAAACACTGGGGCTGAACGTCGTTCTTATTATCAGCGACCTGTCGTACATCCGAACCGCACACTCGCCGCCCAGCTTGGACCAAGCGTATTTGTTGACGGGATAGACCGGGTCGTCCTCTTTGTAATTGCCCTTGTCGCCCTTGAAGACGTAGTCGGTGCAGGTGTAAATCAGCCGCAAATTGAATTCCATACACAACTTCACGACGTTTGAAGTGCCAATTATGTTCACCTCGATAGCCTGTAAAGGGTCTTTGTCAATCAAAGGCGGCGAGGTGAACGCCGCGGCGTGGACAAGGACATCGCAGCCGTTCGACCGAACATACTGCCTCATCTGATCGAGGTTTGTGACATTGAAATCTTCCCACCAGGGATAGTCGATATCGGGCCGTATTTTCCTGAATTCCGACCCCAACAGGCCGCTCCCGCCGGTAAAAATTATCTTAGATTTACTGCTCATTACCGCCCAATCCCTTCTTTTCACTATTAATGAATCTGCGCTGCGTAGCGGCTGCGCACTGCACAAAACCGACCGAGGACCCCACGATCCCCAGAATTATGTAGAAAAGCGCGGTGTTTTGACCAAAAGAGCTGACGCCCTGCCACTGCACGAATACCCCGATCAGCACGCTGCCCAAAGACCAGTAAATAGTCCGCAACTGCTCATCTGCTGCAGCTTTGAAGGCTCGCACGAGATCTCTGAGCGCCCTGGTAAACACTGCAAGCAGGGCTATAACCCCGAGAATGCCACACTCAATGCCCGCGAGCAGGAACTGATTATTCACATCAGTGTGATCATCATGAAAGTACATGGCGCCCCAGCCGGGATCTACGCCACCGTAGCCGGCCAACCACCACTCATTGAAGTGTTCGATAGCAACGTCGATCAGTCTCGCCCGCTGGTACCAGTCACCCCGGCCCAGGTTGCCGTACGAAAGCAGGACGTGATGAAGGGGCCTGTTACTGGCAACTTCCGCCAGAATACACATCACGAAGAACCATATAAGAGCCGGCTTCACCCAGCGTTTGTGCTTCTCCAGCCCAAGGCAGAAGACTGTTATCACCAGCATACCCCAGGGACCGCTGGACATGCTGCTAAGCGCGCCGAGCACGATCATCGCCGACAAGACATAAGCCCACATCCTCCAGTTACAGCGTTCGCGCCGCAAGGCCCAGATGATCGGCAAGAACATCACAAAACAACCGCCGAACATTATTGGATGACTGAACGGCCCCACAGCCCGGGTCAGACCCCAGCGCAAATCCGGCGGTCCGGCGCGCGCGGTTTCCCAGGGACGATATTGCCTCATCACGAGATAGGGCTGAACGTGCGTGACAGCTTCCGCCATACCCAGGACCGCCAGCACCGCAAGGACTACACCGCAGACTTTCGCAAACGATGTCACATCCGCCTTGTTGTTGACTATTAAACGCGCTGCAAGATAGCTAAACCACGTATCCATCAGGAACCCGCCCCGGTTCTCCAAGGCCGCTGAAAGCGGGTGTGTAGCGCAGTAGATTCCCACGAAGATCGCCATGCTCACCGCAACCAGACTGTCCAGTCGAGACCAGATGAACTTTCTGCGAAGTCGATCGTCACACAGGCATCGAAGAAGCAATACGGCCACTACGATCCGCCCAGCCGATATGTCTATCGTGCCGATGCTTACTCTCAAATAGTCAGGGTACCAGACCGAGACTGCAACGTAAGCAGCCAGAGCATGGGCGGGACGGAACAACAGCACCAACAACGATCCCAAAATCCCGATTGCTAATGTAACGTCTTGCATATATCCCAAGTATTAGATATTGTGCCCAAACAGCCAATAGCTATTCAGAAGAGTCTCTTTGCCTTGCGCAGGACCTCGTAGATTCGCTCGGCCGTACCATTACTGACGTCTATTTCGGCGATGGCCACGTGCTTCAGCACTCTCGGTTTCGTCTTCAACCTTGTGCTGAGATTAGACCGGCGACAGACTATCGTATTCTGGAACGCCGATGCCCAACGCATTTGCTGCTTCACCGGAATCTCAAGGCTCGTAATCACATCCAACCAACTCAAAGGAATGTATTCACGATTGGCGCCGTGCCCGCTATACAAAACGACGGGCCGCTCTTCAGATACGCAAGATTGTATCTGGTTTTGAAGGTCAACAACCAATGTATGAACCGCACGCCAGATTACAAAGTCAATCGGGACATGAAAGTCATACGTGAACTCATTGTCTATGACGTGGTATTCCTCATTCTGCTGATCGAACAGTATGTTGTGCGGCACACAATCGATAATCCCACAACAGAAACAAGGCAGCGGTTCGGAGATTTCGGATTGCGGCATTCCCATTTCGCTCAAGAATACGTGTGGAACACATCTCTCTGCAGGCAGGCCGCGCAAAAACCCCAAATAGTCGTCTATCCAGGATCGTCCAAAGCCCACATCGCCATCAATAATTGCGGTTCCAATCAACTCAGCCAGAGACGGAAACGGCAAGTAGGCGTAGACCAGGGCATTGTCGCTCAACTCTCCGGTGGCAACTCTGGCCCTGTCGCAAAAATACGTCTTTGCCAAAGCCTCTTTGGCAGCTATCTGATGAACGAAATCGGCCGCGTCGTCATTGTCCGGACTCAGGACAAATAGCGTTTTTCGGTCGTTACGGCATATCAGCTTGTTCGTTCGGAACTTCCTTTTCCTCCCCATATCTGCGCCAAAAAATCGCAGACAGCCAGAGTCATGGTGAACGCGAGCATCGGCACGACCGGCGACGACCAGAAATGAGTTTGCAAACTCGCCGAACAAGCCTGCCTGCGCCAGAGTTCTTCCGAATCTTTTTTCGGATAGAATCTCCTTGCGATGGCGTCTCCCTGTCGCAGCCGGGAATGAACGCCAAATTGGATCCAGCTGCTTCACCGTAATCTTGTCCGATATGACTGCCTGCGGCAGTTTATAATCAGGTAATGGATAATACCACTCCAAAGCATCAAAACCGGCAGCGTACAAGAGATCACTTAGTTCCTTTTTGCTGAATGTGTGGACCTCGTGGCCGTGAGGATAGTCATAGATCGAGTCAAAGACCCTGCCTGTATGATCTTCGCGGGCCCCACATACGTATTTTAGGCCTATCTTGTTCTCAATTGCCAGGATCAGCTTACCGTCGCGATTCAGCATGTCTCTTAGCTTGGCCAGGAACCACCTGTGCGGGCGTTCACCACCGTAGAACTTACCTGCATACTCAAGAACACCTATTACGGTAACGTAGTCAAATTTCTCATCGCTAACAAAATCCTGAAGGCCTCCCACAACAACCTCAAGGTTGGAATTCTGAGAATGCCTCACCGCTGTAATCAGAGCTCGTTGCTTGCTGTATTCTAAGGCGACCACCCTTCTTGACTTCCGGCACAGAAGACCTGTCAGCGCCCCACAACCCGCTCCAACTTCGAGGATTGTACTACCGGGGACAAAGGGAAACCACTTCAAGAGATTATGCCGAAGCGGTGAGAGATGATATTCTTCCGCCCAGGATGTGTACCGCATTTCTTCTCCGTCCGCGCCGTAATTCGGATCCAGCTTGAATTTCATATACAATCGGCGTTCCGCCGCACCGGCGGCGTGCACCGGGCTACTCGTCCGATCCACGATGATTTGCTTGAGTGGCACATTTCCTATTTGTTCTATATTCTCCAATTCCATAGTTTCTCTATGTCTCAACGCTCGAGTTTCAAGATAGACTCCGTCTCTCTCAGATTCCTGAAGGTTTAGCGCACTGCTTTGAGCCAACTCATCTGACACGCCGATGGTCTTTGCCGGCGACAAGGACGAGCTCACGTGCAACATATCGATTCATCAGTCCGAGTGATGCCCTCGAAATCCACTTCGCCCGACGGCCGAGCCTATACCCTACATCGTAAACATTGAGACCGCTCTGCCTTATCCATCGGGCAAGCATTCCTGATGCTGTAAAATGAATGCGAGCGCCGTCAAATCCCCGGCACAGGCGTCTTTTCGCCAACATCTTAGGCAGATTTCCCAGGTATCTGAAGTTATGAGCGGTTATGACAGCGCAACCTCTTTCGTCAAGCAAGGTCGCGTACTCACCCAGTATCTTTTGAGGATCTCGCAAGCGACCAAGCACATCAACAAACAGAATACAATCGAACTTCTCTCCATCCAGAGACTCTCTGGCCCTGGCAAGGTCGGGGACAAGGACATCGACACCTCTGCTTCTGGCTGATACGGCGATAATGGGGTCAAGGGGAACGCCGACTACTCTAACGCCGTTTTCCACGAGCTTTGCCTCTGTGGCGCCCCATCCGCAGCCGACTGAAAGCACGTTTTGGGAATGTTTGGGAACCAAGGCCAGAACGTCATCCCTGCATTCTTCATAATACAGCTTGTCCCAGGCAAACACGCCGAGGCCGGTGACCGGCACAAACAGCTCCTTCTGCATCTCTTGTCCGTCGCCGACCGCAAGCAATGCGTCTATCTGCGCCTTCATCTCAGATACCAGAATGCCCCGCTGCTCCACATACAGGTTCGGCAGATGGTGCAGCAGAAAATCCTCAATATGAGAGATGCACACAACCTTGGTCAAGCCGCACTGGGTGTAGGGGTCGGTTGCAGCCGTACAGAGCAAATCATAGTGCTCCTGGTGGGGGCCAACCAAGTATCCTCCCGAGTTGATCGCCTTGAGCAACTGGGCTCGGGTGAGAATGTAACAGGCCGAATGAGCGTTTGTCAACTCAGCAAACGCGTAGCCTTTCACACGCCTTGCCGAACTTGGGCGCCAGTGAAAATGCGCGTGTATCGTGCAACAGTATTTCCTGCCTTCACCGTCCTGTTCATATCGCAAAAAGCCCGCGATTTCGTCTTCCGGCAGGAGTTCGGTCACCTTCAGAAAGGCGTCTATGTTTCTTTGGGTGACCAGCGTGTCATCTTCGGAGTAAATGAATAAATCATAATCGCCTACCCGCTCAGCGAACATTGCTTTGTGCGCGAACGGCAGGGACCAGGGATCTTTCGCGGGCAGCCCCACCGCAACCTCAATATCCGGGCCGAGGTCTTTGGGAACGTTGGAAAGGACAACGATGTCGATGTGGTAATCCATCGACCTGTATTCATGAAGAAGCCTCTCCAAATACAGCCTGTTCTTAGAACCGTAGTTTGCAATAGCAACGAGGATTCTCATTGCGAGAGATCCCCCATTATTTCCCGTGCTTTCGCAAGCTGCTTATCCCGGAGCGGCTTTATCGCTTCGTACAAGGCTCTGGATGAAGCTTCACGCTGAGAGCTCAGGAGCTTGACGAAATCCCATACCGCCTCGCCTCTGAATTCATCTGTTCGCACCACATGGTCCTCATGCCCGATGGACATCATATAATCCCTGCACTTGGGTCGATACTCCAGCATCACCGACGGGACATAGGCACACGTTGCAAGCGCGACAGAATGTAATCTTGTCCCCACAAATGCGCTCAGGGGCCTGACCAAATCAATGTACTCGACCGGATTTGAGTATATTTGACATATTTCATCCTGCGTACTGCTTGCCCCGGCGAGCTTCTCAGTCATGGCAAGGTCGCGCGGACAAGCAACAAACCACCTGACTTTCCAGCCCGACTTCTTGGCACGCGATGCCAATGTTAAATATTCGGCGTATATCTTCTCCGGTTCACCCCATTGGGCCACCCTGTCCCACCCAATATTGAGTCCTATCGAGCATGGCACACCGAGATCGTCCTGCGCGCGGGTATCGGATGCAAAAAAGAGGACAGGGTCGCCGATAACCTCAACATTGTTGACTCCCATATTGGCCAGCAGTTCCGCCGACAGGGGACCTCTGACGCCGACATAGGCGCATCTTCGCAGGATTCGTGCCCACTCGGCTGAACTATCCACCCAGCCCGGCGCCTTCGACCAGAAGGCGGGATTCGCCACGCCTGTTCCAAACACATAGAACTTTGCGAAAACATCGGCACATTCTTGAGCGGCGCTCAGACCCCATCTATTGATGAATGTCCCTCCCGCCAATATGGCGCCATCAGCTATCTTCAGCAGTCTGGTAGGTATGGATACTACGCGCCCGCCGGGGTAATGCACCAAGCTACATCCGTGGAACAGACCCTTGTAAGCGTCAAATAAAGCCTCGTCACCGAGATTCCGGTGGCCCGGACAACCGCCCACATACAATAACCTCGGCGGCTTGGTATTCAGTATCTCATAAAGATACCTGGACCCTTTTTGTATCGCTGTAAGCATCCTTCGCATGATTACATCTTTGTCTCTCTGGGACCCGCCAAACGGGGACCCCTGGGGGATGTCAGTCCAAGAACTGAGGATATCGCCAAGACAGTAACCACAAAAATCAACCCGGCAGCAGCACCACAAATCCCAAGGCCGACCAATGCGTACCTGTCCAGGAACCGGAAAGGATCAAACGTCCACCATACAGCCACCATGATGCCGCCCAATGCCGAAGGCGCCGCAAGAGGCCTAAGATACTCCAGGATGCCGACGCCGACTATCCTCGACACATAGATAGGCATGACCAGAATCCTGATCACCAACATTGGTATTGCCAGGCCGATCGCGACCCCTAAGATGCCATATTTCGAGGCCAGCATAACACCCAGGATAACACCCGTTAGACCCTCAATCAGCGTAGCGATCCCAAAGAAGTAGTGTTTGTTCAACGCATACATCGCGCCTATGGCTGGATTCTGCGCAAGCGCGAATGCGTACGAACCACAGAGTACCCACAGCACAGGCGTGGCTTCACTAAACTCTTTGCCGACCCACAAAGTGATGAACCGATCTCCAAAAATGATTCCAAGCGCGCACATAGCAAATGCCAGCAACGCTGAAATCGACAGCGACCGCAGGAACAGACTCTTGAGCCTTCCGTGTTCCTTTGCCCCGTCCAGCGCGGCAAATCGCGGAGTCAGCACGCCCATACCCGCCGTGATAACCTGGGTGATATACCGGATAATCAGTGCCGCAACACCATACACACCCACAGCCGACATATTAACGCACTTGCCGATTATCACGGCGGCAATGTTGGTCCGCAGGATATTGGCGACGACTATCACCGTTGAGACACCGCCGTAAACGATCAGCGGTCCCAGGACACGCCACTTAGACAGACTCCATTTTATACGCACTGCCGGCGTCAGGATTCTGTAAAGCACGAAACCGCCCACCAGCTCAACTAACTGACTGCCGAGCGTAGCCAGAGAGACGCCGACCAATCCCACGCCGCAAGTCAACAAGTAAACGATCAACCCGGCCCGAACCAGAGTCGCGGCTATGCCCGCACAGTTCACTGCCACATATTTCTCGTGTGCGCAGACGATCGCGCGGAACACGTTACCGGGGAAAGTCAGCCCGGTCGCAACGCCTATTATCCACACGACGTATCGAAAGTCGTCGAGATACTCCGCTTCCACCTCGAAAAACCCGGCAAGCACGCCGGCAAGGAAGAGTGACGCTACAATCGCAAGGACGCCGGTGCAGCAGAACATCACCATCGCAGTGCTGGCCGTCTCATTCAGGGACTTATCGTCGCCTTGTCCGGCGTACCGGGCAACGTAACGTGTTATCGCCGACTCCACCCCAAGGTTGAGCAGGCCATAGTAGCCGATGAATGATCCTATGAGCGTCCAGATGCCGTAGCCCGTTTTGCCCACATGACCTATGATAAAGGGGGTCAGCAAAAACCCGACAATTACGTTCGCCCCGAGCAGCGCCCAATTGCTCAGAGCGTTCAGTCTAAGCGACGGCCTTCGTACAGGTCTTTCTCTTGCTGTTGATTCCATTATGCTGTTCATGGATAGCTACTTCGTG
>Ga0315276_10000885_pt1 | contig 26480 bp, 27 predicted proteins | sample YL17G05_0_MG_FD_204542 | JGI IMG/M metagenome (GOLD analysis project Ga0315276, IMG submission 204542) | Sediment microbial communities from Yellowstone Lake, YNP, Wyoming, USA - YL17G05_0 | ecosystem: Environmental > Aquatic > Freshwater > Lake > Sediment | place: USA: Wyoming | collected... | reverse complement strand
AGCACAGTGATATTGGTCCTGCTGATACTGCTTATCATACAATGGACCAGCAATGACAGCTGCGAGGTCGCTAAAGAGGATACAAAGGCAACAACCACCAACGCAGCAGCTAACCAGACAGCACAGACCGCAGCGCCGGCTACAGCGCCTGCCACTGCTCCTGCTAATCAGACAGCCATCACCTGCTCAAACGGAGCCAGGGATCTTGATGAGACTGATATCGACTGCGGAGGAAGCTGCCCTGGATGCGTCGAATACAGGAACTGCAACATTGACAAGGACTGCGAAGCAGGGCTTTACTGCTACCAGCACATAAAATGCATGAAACCTAGCTGTGAAGATGGTATGAAGAACCAGGACGAGACCAACATCGACTGCGGAGGAAAATGCGGTGGCTACTGGTGGAGTACTGACGCAAAATGCCATAGCAGCACAGAGCCATCAGGAAAGCTCGAAGTGAAGCTATTGGCAGATGTGTCATCCAGCACCTTGAGCGGAAACGCAATCCTTAACAGCCTAACAATGAACCTTGTCAACGGCCTCCCAAAGACAGTGCTGCTGAACGCTTACATATACGCATTCACACCCGCAGGCAAATCAGTTTTCTATGATCAGGAGGGGAATGACATAGCAGTAGAGACTGTTATGCTGAACAGCATCGCACCAGGCGGAAAACTCACCAAGATAGTGAGCTTCCTGAACAACACAAGAAGGACACTCTCAGGAGTCAAATCCACTGAGGATTATCAGCTGCGCGTAGAGTTCAAGGATGCAGAGAATGTCCTGGTTGAAAGGGTGGCCTGGACCAACAGCTGATTGAGCAATTGCTGAGCAGAAGCCAGCACCCAAAATTATTTTCTCTGTTATATTTCGCAATATTTTTAAATCTCTCTCAGTCACATGAATACAAAGTTGCAAAGCTTGAGAAAAATAAGGATATTTTCTATACGGATACAGGAGGGATTAGGAATGGCTGATGATTACAAGGTTAAGGATATAAACCTGGCTAGCCAGGGAATGAAGGAGATCGAGATCGCTGAGAAAGAGATGCCTGGACTGATGGCTCTCAGGGAGAAATACGGCAGAAAGAAGCCGCTAAAAGGCGCAAGGATTACTGGCAGCCTGCACATGACTGTTGAAACTGCAGTGCTGATAGAGACTCTCAAGATGCTCGGCGCAGAGGTCAGATGGGCCTCATGCAATATTTATTCCACCAATGACGCTGCAGCGGCTGCTGTGGCAAAGGCAGGCACTCCTGTGTTCGCCTGGAAAGGAGAGACTCTCAAGGAGTACTGGTGGTGCACTAGCAGAGCCCTTGATTTTGGCGGCAAAGGACCTACATTAATAGTTGATGACGGCGGAGACGCCACGCTCATGATACACAAAGGAGTGGAGATAGAGAAGAATCCTGCATTGCTGAAAAAAGACTACTCAAAGGAAGGCGAGGATCTAAGGGAGCTAATGGTCTCGCTGAAAGGGATATATGATGAGAACAAGAGCCGCTGGACCAAGTTGGTAAAGGAGATAAAAGGAGTCTCAGAGGAGACCACGACAGGAGTCCACAGGCTCTATCAGATGCTAGAGGAGAAGAAGCTCCTCTTCCCAGCTATCAATGTGAATGACTCTGTCACAAAATCAAAGTTCGACAACTTATACGGCTGCAGGGAAAGCCTTGTTGATGGCATCAAGCGAGGCACTGATGTCATGATAGCAGGAAAGACCGTTGTTGTCTGCGGCTACGGAGACGTAGGCAAGGGCTGCACCCAGTCGATGCAGGCATTCGGAGCAAAAGTGGTGGTCACAGAGATAGATCCTATCTGCGCACTGCAGGCAGCGATGGAAGGCTTTGAAGTCAAGACAGTCGAAGATGTGGTGAAAGAGGCAGACATATTCGTGACAGCCACAGGAAACGTTGATATAATCACGGTCGAGCATATGTGTCAGATGAAAGACCAGGCCATTGTCTGCAACATAGGCCACTTCGACAATGAGATTCAGGTGGAGCAGCTTGAGAAATATCCTGGAATCAAAGAGGTCAACATCAAGCCTCAGGTCGACAAGTTCATATTTCCTGACGGCCACTCAATAATTCTCTTGTCAAGGGGAAGGCTTGTGAACCTTGGGAACGCGACAGGCCATCCTAGCTTTGTGATGAGCAACTCATTCACCAACCAGGTGCTGGCACAGCTTGAGCTCTGGCAGAAGCCGCATAAGCTAGGAGTGTATATGTTGCCAAAAGAGCTTGACGAGGAAGTCGCGAGGCTGCACCTATCAAAGCTCGGAGTAAGGCTCACAAAACTGACTCCAAAGCAAGCATCCTACATCGGAATCAAGGTAGGCGGGCCTTACAAGTCAGAGCACTACAAATATTGAGCCGTGACAATATGCCTAATCCTAATAACAGAAAATATGATGTTGTCGGAATCGGAAGCGCGCTACTGGACATTACATTGCACGTGGATGACAGTTTTCTAAAGAAGCTAGGCCTGCGAAAAGGAGAGATGATGCTGATAGACGAGCATCAGTTAGAGAAGATCCTGAGCGATATAAAGAGCATCAAGGCAAAGAAATCATCAGGTGGAAGCGCAGCCAACACCATGATCGGAGTAAGCAGGCTCGGCGGAAAGGCGATGTTCATAGGCATGGTAGGAGATGACGCTAACGGCAAGTCTTATAATGAATTGCTGGCAAAGAGCGGAGTAACCCCCTTGCTTTCTAAAGGAGATAAGATGACAGGGAGCGCAATAACCTTTGTGACTCCTGACTCTGAGAGGAGCTTCGCCACCTATCTTGGAGCAGCATCTTCATTGTCAGAAGAAGATATTGATGAGGATAATATAATCCAAGCCAAGATCCTTCACATCGAAGGATACATGATGGACTTGCAAAACCTTAGAGAGGCTGCTCTGAAGGCCATGCGAATCGCGAAGAAAGCAGGCATGAAGATATCTCTAGATCTCTCAGACCCTGGAGTGGTGAGAAGGAACCATGACCTCCTGCATAGCATAGTAAATGATTATGCAGACATAGTCTTCGCGAATGAGAATGAGGCAAAGGAATATGCTGGTCTAGAGGAAGAGCAAGCCCTTGACAAGATATCCTCCATGTGCGAAGTTGCGGTCGTGAAGCTAGGAGAAAAAGGAAGCCTGATAAAGAAAGACGGCAAGACTTACAGGATACCAATCCAGAAGGTTAGCGTGGCGAACACCAACGGAGCAGGAGACGCCTACGCCGCAGGAGTGCTCTACTCGATAGCCCATAATATTCCGCTCGAAAAAGCAGGAAAGATTGCTGCATACATATCAGCGCAGGTCGTGGCAAGTCATGAAGCAACGGTAAGCAGAGACCTTGCTGATGAAGTAAAAAAGATGCTCTCAGCAAGATAAAACTTTTATGGCCTGATTATTTATAGCTATTTTCTTGCTTCTGCTTTCCATTGATTGCTTTGCTCAATGTTCTTTGCGAACATTTCGTTGTGTATAGCATTGATGCCTGCGACGAACTCCTGAGCATATTCCATATAGGAATTCACGACTAGGAGCTCCCTGCTGATGTGGTTAACAACATTTCTTAGGACTTGTGTCAGCTTCTCCCAATTATTACTGCCTATTTCTCTTGCGTTTATCTTGACGCTGACCCTATAAGGTGATTCCGTGAAAGTATTCATCTCCTTATATCTCAGGATGCTTCTAGAGTCAGTACCGCTAGGTTCATGAGTCATTCTTGTTTGTTCTGTCCAAGCATCAGGCCTTTCCACGTATGAATGTTCCAAAGAGCCAGGCCTTGGCAGGGTTATAGCGATACGAGGAGTGATTATGACGCAGTCAGGAATCTTAGGATGTTCTTCGAAATATAGTCTTGATTTGGATCCAAACTCCGAATCTTTCAGCTTATTAATCATTTCAATCTCTTTATCCCTTATCATCTGCACGTATTTTTCCCTATCCATAACCCTTGCCTCAAGCAAATAGACATCAATCCCGTCTGCCGCGTATCCGTACTTATGGCTATGATACTGGCTCCCATGTCTGACCATGCGGATCTTACCATCATTTTTTAGTGAGGAGAGCTGCTTGGCTGATTTTGCGATCTCATCAAGTGAGAACGATTTATCATCACTTCCGAAACATATATCTCTCAAATAATCAATTTCCCCATCCTTGAAAACAGGCTTTTTGTCATAAGAAGACTCGTCCCATCTTGAGATTATGTCCTCTGACTCTTTGATGTCAGATAACGGGCTGAGGCCGTTCTTGACCATTCCGAAGCCTTGTTCAGAAGCAACGAACAAACTACCATCCCTCTGGAAAAGGACAGGCTCAGAAGTGCTCAAACCTTTCATTACATTCAATACAAAATCAACCGCATGCGCCATATTAACCCCCGCTAACCCTTTATATTAATGTATAAGGATGGAAAATCAATGCGACTTATAAACATTACCATTCCACAATAGCAACCTCTTTCTTCATTAATGGCTTGATATGCCAAGATGATTATGGTATTATTTCATCAATCTCATAAACCCTTCATAGCCAAAGATTATCTCCTTAGGCCTAAGATGAGAGATGACAGTCGTCCTGTCTTTGTCAGAATCATATCGTGCTACGAGAATCCCGAGATCAGGGTGGCTGGCGACCGAATCATATGCTCCGACCTCAAAGAGAAGGTTCTTTTCATTATCTTCTTCATCGCTTCTCATGAACCAGAACGTTCGATCATCTTCCATCCTTGAATCGAACACTTCTCCGTTGTACTCGACAAAACCAGCCGAGGTCCTGATTATTACTTCCTTAATAATCTTTCCTGTCTTAATATCTTGGATCCTTATTTTCTCATAAGGCCAATCTCCGTGATGAACATAAGCAGTATCTCCGGAGAGATGATATTCTGCTTGTCTGCCTCCTGAGCCGTCAAACGGAGTTAATTTTTCAAAAACAATTTCTCCGCTAAGGGCATCCACGAGGCAGCCTCCTTTTCTTTTGATCTCTTCACTCTCGCGGTTCCTGCCGAATTCAAGCTCATCAAGGAAATGATTTCTTCCAAGAGGGACATAGCATAATCTTCCATTGTAAATCACCAGTGAAGTCACCCACTCCTTTAGAAGAGGCGTCTGCTGACTGTCATTAGTCTTGAAGATTCCTGCTGCGCTTCCATCATAGATTTCGCCGTTGTTCTCGATAATGCTGCTTATCTCCCTAAAACCCGCATGCAGCAGATGGAACCCGAAATAATTAGGAATCCTTTCTGTAGTCTTAGTTTTATTAAGGCTCTCAGATGTCTCTTTATCTCCTCTGGCAGCGTATCGTCTCTTGGCGCGAACAAATTGCAGATGATCTTGGAAATCTTTTCTTGATCCGTAAAGATCCCATTTCTTGAATTTTTTTTGAACTTCAAACCTGTCAAATGATTCAGTTGTGCTTGTCATCAAACCTATCTTCTTAATCACACCAGTATTCAATCCTAAGAACAGATTATCTTGTGTGAGGAGCGAGGAGCTCACTCTCTCGAATAATCTCAAATCAGGCCTTTCAACGCTAAAAGGCATTGACTCCCACACCTTCTCAAGACCGATCTTATCAGGACGCCAAATAGCAATTTCGCTTCTCTCCCCATTAACTCCTTCAGACTTATTGTTTTCTGGAGATAACCTGACGACCAACCCCTTCATGACACTATTTGAAAATGGTCAAAATATATAAATTTAACTGATATTTTTGCAATCCAAATAATTTACGTTTTTTTCTACAGGCACTATATAAAATACCCTTGTGATTCATAGATGCATGATACTTCAGATATTGTTTGCGCTGCTACTGGGAATAATTATTGGAATATTCACAGGCATCACGCCAGGCATCCACGTGAACCTTGTAGCTACGACTCTCCTCGCGCTTTCGCCCTGGCTTCTCTCAATCACCTCTCCGCTATCTCTTGGAGTTTTTATAATGGCACTTGCTGTCACGCATTCATTCCTAGACACAATACCCTCAACCTATCTCGGGGCTCCTGACAGCGAGAACGCACTATCAGTCCTGCCGGCGCAGAAGATGCTCCTCCACGGAGAGGCTTATTCAGCAGTGAAGATAACCATTCTCGGAGCATACTCAGGATTGCTCGTCGCGATAATGCTTGTGCCGCTCTTCATAGTCATCGCTAACAGGCTTTACCCGCTTCTCAAACCTTACCTAGCCTATCTTCTCGCAGGGATAATCATCTTCATGCTTCTGAGAGAGAAAGACAAGTTCTGGTGCATATTGTTATTCCTCATATCTGGCACTCTTGGAGTGCTAGTTTTCTCGATGCCGAGCCTAAAGGATCCGATGTTCCCCCTTCTCTCAGGGTTGTTTGGGGTGTCAGGACTTCTAATAAGCTTTTTTGAGAACACAAAGATTCCTGAACAGAAGATAAGCAGGGAAATTCCTCTCACCGTGAGAGAGCTGAGGAAAGTGCTCATGGGCAGCTCTATCGGAGTCTTCCTCATACAATTCTTTCCAGGAATGGGACCTGCACAGGGAGCAGTCATATCAAACCAGGTAGTGCGAGACGTAAAGGACAAAGGATACTTGGCTCTCGTCGGAGCCATGGGCACCATGAGCGTAATCTTCTCGCTCGTCACATTCTACACCCTTGGAAAGGCAAAGGATGGAAGCATTGTAGTGATGTCAAAGCTTGTAACCATCGGCCTCTCAGAATTTATGTTGTTGCTATGCGTATTCCTTATTGCGGGTTCAATTGCTGTCTTCCTCACCTTGAGCCTGTCAAAGAGTTTCTCAAGGCTTATAGTCAAGGTGAATTACAAGGTTCTTGTGTCATCGATAATAGTTTTTGTGTTCTTCATGTGCTTAGTGTTAAACGGCCCGTTGGGGCTAATGGTGCTGGTCACATCAACAGCTATAGGGCTAATCGCTCCATTGAAGAACATACCGAGAAACCATGCCATGGGCTGCCTTCTCTTGCCAGTGCTGTTTTATTTCCTTCTATGAGCGCTGATGTCCGCCCAAGAATCAAGCATAGGATTTATTTTTTCATAGGAAGAACATAAGCCTTGAGGGGCGGGATGCCATTGAAGCAGACAGAGCTATAGCTCTGTGTGTAAGCCCCTGTGGAGAATATATAAGCCAAGTCTCCTTCTTCTATATCACTGGGCAGATAATAAGGGTGCTTATCATAAAGTATGTCCACGCTGTCGCAAGTCGGGCCTGCAAGTATTACGCGTTCAGGCTTGCCCTCGCGCTCAACATAGATAGGATAGTTTATTGATTCATCAAGAGTCTCAATCAAGCCGCCGAACTTTCCAACGTCGAGATAAACCCATTTATTCTCCTCAAATTCGAAACCAGGATCATCAGGGCTGATCAGCTTTCGGCCAAAGCTTTCATTCTCATCTTGGTATTTGCGTCTCATCTCTTTTTTTGCAGACACAAGGACTATCTCGCTGACAATGACGCCGGAGTCGCCTGTTATTGAGCGGCCAGGCTCTATGAATATTTCAGGCATATCCTTGCCGAACATATCGCTCAGAGTTGATTTTATCGAGTCAGCATACAATGATATATCGTAAGGCTTCAGGGACATGCGATATCCGTCGCCGTCATTCTCTACCCGATAATAATTCGCCGGAAAGCCTCCCCCTAAGTTGATCATCTTCAGGCGTATGCCATCTTTCTCTGCTTCCTTGAATATCTGATGGCTTTTATAGATAGCATCAGACCAGGCGTTTGCCATGGTCTTCTGGGAACCAACATGGAATGATACTCCATAGGGGCAGAGCCCTATCTTGTGAGCTTCTTTTATCAGTTGGACTACTGTGTCCTTGTCAGTCCCGAACTTCCTTGATAAAGGCCACTCAGATGAGATGTCTATGGCCCTGAGCCTGAAAAACACATTGGAGCCAGGGGCGTTTCTTGCGATCTTGTGCAAATCATTAATAGAGTCAGTGGCAAAAAGCCTTATCCCTAGCTCATAAGCATATCTTATATCCTCGGACTTCTTTATTGTGTTACCATAGCTCATCCTCTCAGGGCTGATGCCGAGCTTGAGGAGCTGGTCAAGCTCATATCTCGTGGCTATGTCAAAATATGATCCCTTGCTCGCGAGGAGAGCAATCACTTCATCCATAGGATTGGCTTTCACTGCATAATACACCTTCGCCGCTGGCAGGAGCCTCTTCAGCTCATCATATTTACAGCTGACGACGTCAAGGTCTATTAGCAGGAATGGTGTGGCTTTGCCTTTGGCGAACTCCTTTATTCTGTTGAACCTTTCGCAGTTCATCAATTGCTCGGGCTTAAATGCCGGCATAGTATGATCTTTTATCATATGTTTCAGCTCCAGGCTTACTTCTTCAGTAGGTCAGACATGAACTTGGGAAGAACAAAAGACGCCTTATGAATATCTGAGCTGTAATACTTCAGCCCCTTTATCTTCTTGTCCTTGGCGTGCTTCAAAGGATGATACTTCTTCGAGCAGAACGAGAACCCTATCATGCCTGACGGGTAAGTAGGCACGCAGGTATAAAAGTATTCGACAATTGGGTAAATCTCCCTGTTGAACTTCATCATCTTCATTATAAGGTCCCTATTATAATACATGCTCTCAGACTGCGTGACAACGATACCGTCCTTGGCCAGGGCATTGAACATGTCATGGTAGAACTGCTTCTTGAAAAGCACCTCTGCAGGGCCCCAAGGATCAGATGAATCAACAATTATCACATCATAAAAGCTCTTCTTCTGCCTGATGAAGGCAGCCCCATCCTCTAAGAAAATCTTCATCTTAGGGCTATTGAAGCTAGAGGCTATGCCAGGAACATATTTTCTTGATATGTTTATAACTTCCTCATCTATCTCGCAGAGATGCAATTCCTCCACGCTCCTGTGCTTGAGCACTTCCCGACCCACTCCGCCATCTCCTCCACCTATGATAAGCACCTTCTTAGGATTGGGATGCGTCGACATCGCCACGTGGGTTATCATCTCGTGATAAGCGAACTCATCGAACTCAGTGAACATTATAACCCCGTCGAGGGCGAGCATCTTTCCGAAGCACTCAGTCTCGTACATGTCGAGCTTCTGGAACTTAGAGCGGTAAGAGTCAAGGGTCTTCTTTATCTTGAGACTCATACTCCTGCCATTCTTCTCATCCCATGTGTCCTTTATCCATTTCTCCTCGCTCATGCGTTCACCTCTGGCTTGTGCCTGATCTGGATCACCGGGAGGTCAAGCACTTTTCGCTTCATCTTCACTACTGAGATTGACTTTGCCTTGAGATCTGGCTTGTGCCTGATCTGGGCTACTGGTAGGTCAAGCACTCCTCGCTTCATCTCCACGACTGAGATTGACTTTGCCTTGAACATATGCTTTAGGTAGTCAACTGCCTTCTTGTTGTCGATGAGGTCTCCGCAGGTGAAGACGTCAAGGGCGCAATAGCCGTACTCTGGCCAGGTGTGAATGCTGAGGTGAGACTCTGATATCACTACAACGCCGCTCACGCCGTGAGGGTTGAACTTGTGGAACACCTGGTTCACCACGTGCGCGCCCGAGATATTACTGGCTTCTACCATTATCTCCTCGACCAGTGCGTGGTCGTTTATTATCTTTGGATCACAATCATACATCTCAATTATCAGATGGTTTCCTAATGATTTCATTTTCATACACCTCCATTAAGTTCATAGAAAAATCTCTTGAAAAAATCATTTCTGAGAAAAACACGTGCTTGAATATATTTATGTCTAGTTAGAATAAGAGGATTTTGATATTCTTCTTGGTAATCCTCTACCAGGTATGATTTTCCCAGTCGTATCATTTTTGTTTTTTTCTGCTATTAACTGAAAGCTAATAAAAATCCTCCTCCTGTTATATTCGGTCGTGAAATTTTTTTTATTCTTATAATAATACGTTCCTGTTTTTAAAGTTATTGTTTTTATTAAATTATTTTCCCCATTTTTTCAGAGATTTTTTTGCAGAGGAACGCTGATGAGAAAAATATGTATAATTGTATTCGTGAATCAATTGCATACAACTCTTACCGATCATGTTGCTGTTAGTCTCGAGGGTGACTGTAGACATAATATCGATTGTTATGCTTGAGCTATCTAAAGGGTAATAATTGATTCTGCTGGGGATTGGCACTACACAGGGCCACTCTCTGGATGCGGCTGTCAAATTCAAAATCAAAAGTAATAAAAAGAAAGGAGCAAACCATCTTGGTATGACGCCTGAAGAGAAGTTCGAGATTATAAAACGCAATACAGAAGAAATAATCACAGAGGTCGAGCTTAGAGAACTACTCAGGACAAAGAAGACCCCTGCGGTTTATTTAGGAACAGCAATTACAGGTAGGCCTCACATAGGATATTTTGTCTGGGTGCTTAAACTGGCTGACTTTCTAAAGGCAGGGTTTAAAGTCAAGCTCTTGCTCGCTGACCTACACGGCGCTCTGGACCAGACTCCTTGGGAGCTGCTGGAGAAAAGATACGATTACTACAGGCATGTGATCCCGCTCATGTTCGAAGCAGTAGGAGCTGATATGAATAACTTTGAAATTGTGAAAGGTTCTGACTTTGAGAAGAACAAGGATTACTTCTTCGATGTCCTAAGGATGTCGACCTATGCCAGTATGCACGATGCAAGGAAGGCAGGATCAGAAGTGGTCAAGCAATCAGAGAGCCCAAAACTTGCAGGTCTAATCTATCCTATAATGCAGGCATTGGATGAAGAATACCTTGGCGTGGACATCCAGTACGGTGGAGTCGACCAGAGAAAGATATTCATGTTCGCCAGAGAATATTTGCCAAAGATAGGTTACAAGCCTCGCGTAGAGGTTATGACTCCGCTCATACCGGGGCTTATAGGAGAGAAGATGAGCGCATCAAAGGAAGACTCAAAGATTGACCTACTTGACAACGATGAACAGATACGCTCAAAGATCAAGAAAGCGTTCTGCCCTGCAGGAGTTGTCGATGAGAACGGGGTGTTGGCATTCGCAAAGCACGTGCTTATGGTGGTAAAGCAAGATAGGAAAGAAAAAATCATCATCAGAAGGCCAGAAAAATTTGGTGGCGATGCGTCATATGAATCCTATGAAGCTCTAGAGGATGATTTTGTCAGCAAGAAGTTGCATCCTGATGACCTGAAAAAAGCAGTCGCAGAAGAGATCATAAAACTTCTTGCACCTATGAACAATCACAGGGAAAAGATAGAGCCAATTGCAAAGGATGCTTATCCTAAATGAGAAAGCAATACCAGTCAGCTCTTGCTTCTAGCCATAGCATCATTTAAGCTTTTTGATGGCTTCTTTAAGAGTGAGAAGATCTTCCTCGCCTGAATTCATATCACGGAGCCTGACCTTCTTCTCCTCAAGCTCCTTTGCTCCGACGATAACCGCGAACGGTATTTTCAAGTCATTGGCAAAGCCAAGGTTCTTGCTAATCCCCCTGCCAAGATAATCCATGTCGGTGTTGATGCAGGCATCCCTCAACTCCTGGCAGATACTTACGCACTCTTTCAATGTCTTTATCGGAACAACATAGGCTTTGGCGACACTCTTCTTATCCTCGCCTTTCTTTGCGAGCCTGAACACATCAGAGATGACATCAAGGCCGAAGCTTATGCCTACGCATGGATACTCCTTCTCTGTCTTCAGCAAGCCAGAGATCATCCTATCATAGCGACCTCCGCCGCAGATGGATGAACTGACCTCGCTCTTCCTCGCAAATCCCTCGAAGATCGAGCCTGTGTAATAGCCGAGCCCTCTTGCAAGAGCGGCATTGAACACTACACTCTTCTTCTGATTATCTGAGAAGAAAGAGAACACCTCTTCAATCTCCTTCAAACCCTCTTTTCCAAATTCATTTGTGAGTATTCCCCTCAGAGTTGCCAGCTTCTCATCGAAGCTTCCGGAGACAGCGAATGCGCTCAGCAGCTTAGCGATCTTATAATCCTCGATGCCTTTTTGCTCCAGCTCTTTTATTACTTCATCTCTGCCGATCTTGTTGAGCTTGTCGATGCTTATGATGACAGAATAAGCAAGGCTATCCCTGATGCCAGAAAACTCTATGATGCCCTTCAGAATCTTCCTGTTATTCACCTCGATGAAAGCATCAAGGCCAAGCTCCCTAAAGACATCAAGGGCCAGCAGGATGATCTCTGCATCAATAGCCATCTCCCTGCAGCCGACAACATCAACATCACACTGCCAGAACTGCCTATAGCGCCCAAGCTTGATGGGGCCATCCCTGAAGACAGGCCCGATCTCATAGCGCTTGAAAGGCATCTTAAGATTAGGATTCATGCCGATGAACCTGGCAAATGACAAGGTCTGCTCGAACTTGAGCCCCAATTTTCTATCGCCCTGGTCCTTGAGAGTGAATATCTCCTTGAGGGCGTCAGAATCCTCGCCAGCGCCTGCTTTGGCAGCTAATAGCTCATAGCGCTCAAGGATAGGGGTCTCCAGCGGAGAATAGCCGTAGCGCTCGAACACAGAGCACAGCTTGCCAGCTACCTCATTCCTCAAGATCTTGTCCTCAGGACCAAAGTCCCGTGTTCCTTTTGAATTCTCAAGCTCCATAGATATCACCTTCTGAAATACGAGTTATATAAATCTTTCTTTAAAGAGAAGTAAAGGGCGGTATCCGGGATTTGAACCCGGTCCGGAGGATTTCTGCAGCCCTGCTGTTGAACCCAAAAAACAGGGTTTTTTGCTGCCACAGTCCTACATGCTGCCAGGTTACACCAATACCGCCATAAAAAAATATTCTCTATGAACAGAATCACCGAAGGCATCGTTGGTCGAAGAAGTATAACTGCCTAGAACTCGTTTATCCTGTATGAACACAACCAACTCCTTGCATGAGAATCAGTACGGGTAGGTCATTTATAAAGTTTTCTTAAAGTTCTGTATTCTTGGTCTATCCTCATAGTCTCTTCTTCAGTCATTATTTTTTCAAGGCCAAAGGTGTTTTGATTATCAAAAAAAGATTTGTTCTGGGTTCTTATCAGATTTTTTCTCGGATATAAGAAATCGAACGATTTGATTATTCCTTCAACATATTGCTCCACTGTTTCTCCATCTCCGTCAAAATCAAGATATCTCTTGGCCAGATAATGATTACCTTCATTATGGAGACCTTGCCTGCTTAATCTTACTTCCAGCTCCACGGGCAGCCATCCAGGCATAGCTCTTCGAATTTCATATGATCGCTGCTCATATGATTGATGATGTTTATTTCTGTTTTGTTGTTCTTTAGTTAGCTCGTACTTGTTTTGCTTGCATCCGTAGAGGGTTGTCAGAGCCATAGTTGTTGATATGGCAAGAGCAATTATTTTGTTGGTTATATTCTTCATTTGTTCATCTCCTTATCTTTTTTCTTACTGGCATTCCTGAACTATATTTAGAGCTAGAAAGAAAGGTGCCTTCATATGATCTGTAATAAATAAGTGCTTCGAGCCTTTGGTAGTTAATCTTTGGATTAAAACCTTCAATAATATTTATATCAGAATCAAAAGTAATTCCGCGCGAAATTGTCGATGGTATTCTTTCAAATTCTATTATTTTTGAATTATAATTAGTGTCTATTATTTCACATTTATATCCGACATAATTCTCATATTCTTCCAGATCCCCCGGGAAATAAATCGCATTTTCAAGCAGTTCTTCAAGTCGCTGTTCTTTTTTGTTTATTTTTTCCCTTAATCTCTTTGTTTTTTCCATTTTTTCTTTCCATTGTTTAAATTTTTTTATCATTGTTTTATTTTGGTTAATTCAAGAATATATGAAAATTAACTCTCCTCATTGCGGAGAGTTATCGTAAAATATTTAAATTAGTAAAATATACTATCCTAGTATGAATGAATCAGATGTGAAAACGCTGGAACGCGGAGGGCTTACAAGAGCCCAGGCAGTCATTTATCTCACACTGCTGGAAATAGGCCAGACAAAGATAGGTTTGGTGATAGAGAAATCAAGGCTGCAATCATCAGTCGTCCATAACAACATCAACCAACTGATAGAGAAAGGCTTAATCAATTTTGTCCTCAAAGGGAAGATAAAGCACTATAGCGTAGCAGAACCTGATATGTTCATAAACTATCTCGAGGAAGAGAAGAAGAAGATTGATGAAAACCAGGAAGAAATAAAGAAGATTCTTCCAAGACTAAGAGCAATCAAGGAAGACTCAAAGAACAAAGTCGAGGTTGAAGTTTACAAAGGAAGAAAAGGGTTTAAAACAGCATTCACGGAGTCATATAGCCAGCTGGAAGAAGAAGAAACCGTCTCCTTCCTAGCTATGCCTTCAGAATACCAGGAGGATAAGGAAATCCAAGACATCTTCTTAAAACTTAACTTGATTGCCAGGGAGAAGAACTGTTCTTTCCAAGGAATAGGTCCGAAACAAGTGAAAAAACTATGGAGTAAGATTTACACCAAAGAAAAAAAGTACGATCTGAGATATACAGAAGAAGACTTTCCCTGGGATATTAACATAATGAAAGAATCAATACTATTATCTCTTTGGGGTGAAGAGCCGATAGTGATAAGAGTAAAAGATAAAAAGTTCCGGAAGCATGCACAGAAATACTTTGACGCTAAATGGAAACAAGCAAAAAAGTAAAAACTTTTTTGCAAGATACATCTTCAGCAGCATAAGTAATTGTTTAATAGGAGTCATAATAGGCGCAACTGCCGGGTTGATGATATATATCTTTTGATGAGCTAATACTTGTTTCCTGCAAAAAAGGAGTTGAGAAGACGCATGCTTCAATATTTTCATTCAGCTTCGGAGTGCTGTTCGTGATAGCCTTGAGAGTGCTTAGGCTATAGATGTATTGTTGTTCTTCTTTCAGCTCTTTTTTATCAGCTCAATCTGGTTCGTAAGGCTCAAAACTAAATTAGCTCAAAATAAAGCCTTCTCCTGGTGGCGCCCTTATTCTCCATCTTAACAATCCTAACGCCGTTAATCTCTCCTATATTTCTCAGATGAGTACCTCCGCAAGCCTCGATTGTCACTCCTTCAATCTCCACAAGCCTAACATCCCTGATCTCGGGAGGAAAACCCTTGGCGAGATTAGTGAACCTCGCCACTTTCTTCTCAGCTTCATCCCTTGGAAGCAGATATAAATGAACATTCCTTTTTTCAGCTATCATCTTATTAGCCTCAGCGATGTAGTTGTCAAAGGCATTCCTGTCAAAGTCTTTCAGGTCAAAATCAATTCTGCTCTTGTCAAGCCCTAATTGGTTGCCAGTAATCAGGGCGCCTGCATCCTTCTCGATAATGATGCTGATAACATGCGCAGCAGTATGCATCCTCATGTGCTTGTACCTTCGCTCCCAGTCGATGATGCAATGAACATGGTCTCCTGGCTTCAGCCCAGGCTTGTCGACCTCGTGGCTTATCTCTCCGTCAAACTTGCCTACAAAGACGACTCTGTGTTCAGTTCCTTCATCTGCTATCATCTTGCCTGTGTCGTAGGGCTGCCCTCCGCTGTTAGGGTAAAAAGCAGTCCTGTCAAGCACGACGAACTTATCATCCTTTACGCTCACAACATTCGCATCGAACTCCTTGAGATAACAATCAGTCATATACAAAGCATTGCTCATTAATCATCCCTCACCAAGAATGTTAAGGGATTATCATCATGTTTTTAAACTTTACCCTGAGACCATCTGCTGATCCACCCTCTGATAAGGTCATTGCCTTCCCTACTCATCACCATCTTAGTCCTTATGCTTGCATTCTCCAGCGTCCTGATGCCTCTTCCTTTTATAATAGGATGAGGGTCAATGGCTGCGAAAACCACGCATGATATTCCTGCCTTTATTATCTCGGTGCAGCACGAAGGATAATTATAAGCGTCAATGCAAGGCTCTAGGGTGGTGAAAAGGGTAGCTCCTCTAGCTCTGGCGCCTGCGTTTCTTAAGGCCATCACCTCTGCGTGCAGGTGAGTTCCCTGGACTCCATACCCTTCTCCGATAATAGCTCCGTCTTTCACAATCACGGTCCCGACCAATGGCTTATCGGTGACCTTTGCCTTTGTTCTTGCCAGCATGAAAGCCTTTCTCATCCATCTCCTTTCATAATTATTATTATCTGGCCTGTTCTTTTTTGGCTCTCCTGACAAGCTCCTTGCCAGCCTCTCAAATTCCTCATCATAGCTTACTGCCTTATCACTGATGTCCCTGTGGCCGAATTCCTGGTTTCTCTCCTTGGCTTCCTTGAATCCCGCAGGATTAATCTCGCCGAGCAGAGCAATCCTGGTCACGTCATAGCCCTGCTTCCTCAGCTCAGTAATCTTCTTATTATTGTTGCACAGGAATAACACCTTTTTGCTTGTGCTAAGATAATCAAGTATTATTCCGCTAATCTTATAACCAAGATTGTTGCTCTCACTCCTAGGATCAGGCTTGAGCCCCAGAGCAGTGAAGCCTTGAGCCATGCTCCTCCCGAAATTCTGCTCTGCAGTGTATTCTGCCCTGTGCCTGATAGATGCTCTTTCAAATAGGTCATAAACGAATTCTCCGTTGCTATGGCCGCTTCCCATGCCGTTCTGGGAGTCAAGATGCATCAGCAGGAACCCCATTCTTCCTCTTCTCAAAGGGAGATGCCTGTTGTTTTTTAGGCTGAACTGCTTTTTCACCCAATCCTCAAACATTTCCCCGCCAGCTTCTTCAGGAGGTTTCAGCTCGTTAAGGAAGGCAGCGGTCTCTTTGACCACATCCCACTGATGGGAGCAGTTGCATCTTTGAGATCCGAACATGAATGAGGGAGTGCAGGCAGATTCGCTCCTAAGGGCGAAAGGCCTGCCATATACATCCCCTATTATTCCTACATTCACAACCTCAACTCCCAAACTAGGAATGTATAGGGCGAAGCCGATATGCCTTGTAATGTAAGCCATCCTTTTTCTTGGGCTCAAGGAATATAGGGTCGCGCCTTTGTTACATATGATGACTGCTCCTGAGGGCTTGTGGACTGCTACGTCGTATAAGCTCATAAGGTCTACTTCTGCTTTTTCCTGTTTTAGCGCCGGCCCGAAGTTCTCGAGTAAGCTCTTCTTCAGTCCTGAATTTCTCAGCAGGAGAACATTCCTTCCATTAGCTTCGGCCATGGCAGACACTTTACGGAATAAGTCTTTCTGCATCACCGCTTTCTTTAGGAAGCTATCAACACCTGAGCCGAACGCTCTTATGAACTTGTTCTGAATTCTCATGCTCTATCGCTCGGTGGTTAAGGCATTCCTGATAAATTAATCCTCTCCACATGTTGGAGAGCAAAGAAAAAATTTAAATATACTGGCATATTATCGGGCTGCATGAGGCAAAAGCTTAGGGATGTGGGCCTGACCGGATCTGAGATCGAGGTTTATCTCTCTCTCCTGCAGACAGGACCTTCCTCGACAGGGGGAATCATGAAGAGCACGAGGCTCCAAAGCTCTACAGTGTACCACGCATTGGAATTCCTTTTGCAGAAAGGGTTGGCTAGCTATGTGCTGAAGAACAAGAGGAAGGAATACAAAGCCTCTGACCCCAGCCAACTCCTGAAGCTTTTGGATGAGAAGAAGGAAAGCATGAGGGAGCAGGAGGAAAGCCTCAATAAGATAATACCCTCGCTTATGAAGATTCAGAAGCAGCCTGTAGACAATACTGAAGCATCCGTCTATGAAGGATATAAGGGGATTAAGACTGCTTTTGACGACATCATTAAGACTCTTAAGAAAGGTGATGAGTACTACGTCTTCGGTGCCAGAGGAGGGCTTCCTCTGAAATGGACAAGTATATTCTTCATGCAATTCAACAAGGAACGGGTGAGGAAAGGAATAAGGAAAATGATAATATTCAACGAGGACGTGCGTGATTCTGCAGGCAAGGGTGAGGAGAGGTTAAGACTTACAAGAGTCAGATACCTGCCTCAGATGACTCCCTCAGCCATCAACATCTACGGAGACAAGGTGTTAATAGCCCAGTGGACTGAGAAGCCTGTCGCTTTTGTCATAAGGAACAAGGAAACCGCAGACAGCTACAGAGCTTATTTCAGGACCCTTTGGAGAACAGCAGAAGCCAGCCATAATTCATGAGACTGCATCAGTCCGGAAATAATTTTGCGGTGTTGTCTATACTCTCAAGCCTCTATCACGTACTCAAAATAGTCATCGTATGGCTGCTCAAGAGCCATCATCTCGTCTATTGTGAGCTTCTCGAAATACCTCCTGAAAGGCCTCATGGAGTTCCCATGGGCGGAGATGGCGACATTGACCTTCTCGCGCTTCATGAACCTGATGAGTTCGTGGACATAAATCAACACCCTCTTCTCAACCATATGCACGCTCTCTCCGCCAGGTGGAGGAAAATCATAGGCTCTGTGCCACTTGTCAAACATTTCTTTGCCGTACTTTGCAATTATAGTCTTGTGGTACAAACACTGAAACTTTCCATAGTTCCTCTCAATGATTTTGTCATTCACAAATACTGCCCTGCATTCAGGGTGGTATCTCAGCACTTCCTTGAGAGTGTCCTTTGAGCGGGATAGATGAGAGCAGAAAGCAACATCTATGCGCTTATCCTTAAGCTTCTGGGCTACTTTCTTAGCATTCTTGACGCCCTGCGGCGTGAGCTTAGAATCCTTCCAACCTGTGAACCTATGATCCCTGTTGAAATAGGTCTGGCCGTGCCTGAACAGGTATATGTGAAGCTTCATGTTGCTGCCTCTGCTTTCCTTGTATAAAAAGTTAACTGAAAAGAACAATCATGATCAAAAGCTCGTCTTATCTGAGGACAACACCAGTCTTCAAGTACCAAAGATAAAGGTCTAGCTCTGCGCAGCTCATCCTGTGCTGCCTGGCCAGCTTCTCGAATTTCTTCTCAATCTCAAGATAGACCTTCTTTGGAAGGCTTCTAGGCTTAGCCTTCAGGATGCCGTCCTCCACCATCAGGTTCAGTATGTGCCGATCGAGTATCGCGAGGTCGAAATAGCCGACGTTCCTGAGGAAATGGCTTGCTTCTTTGTAGCCGATGCCCTTTATGTTCTTAACAAGCCACTCACGCGCCTCCTGCTGACCTTTCTCCTCAGCAATCTCTTCTATTTTTGGCTTGACATCAAGATGTTTCCTTGCTTCAACGATGAACTTGGCCTTGTTGTTATGGAACCTGTGCTTGTGCTTCTTTATGGTCTCACGCACGCAGTTCAGGCTGCTTTCGCAGAAGCCATCAGGGCAGAGATCATTATGGATCTTTATTGCGGTCGATGCTTTTGAGTTCGCCGTCAAAATGCAGAAGCATAGCTCTGAGAACCACTCTCTGTCATTCTTATCCTTGAAAGCAGAGAACTGCTTAAGCCTAAGATTCACTGTCTTTTGCACTCGCTCATCTATTTTCATGGTTTTCTCTGCTAAGCCTTCCAAAGCCCATGGAGATTGCAGTATTCCCTGGTAGTAACCTTATTGGCTTTTATGCAGAACTCAGCCTCTGGCTTGTCGCCTGATTTCAGGAACTTCCTGTGGATTGCGCCGTCTGCTATGATCTCTATCCACTCAATGTAATGCTTCTCCTCCATTGGATGAGCCACTGATCCGACCTTCACTTTTATACCTGTCTTTGTTTGCTCTATAACAGGCACATGCTTCTCAAGCGCTGCGTCTGTTGTGTTCTCCTTCATCAGATGCATCGGCTCTCCGCAGCAGACAAGAATCCCTCCGCCTTCATGCAACACCTCGACGATATTCCCGCATATCGCGCACTTATACACTTGTTTTTGCTCTGTCATGCTCTCACCTTCACAATCCTAAAACCCTTTCCCAGGAGGACGCTGCGCTGGCTTTTATATTTTATGGAGTCACAATAAATATTTCAAGAATATGGAAGTACTTCTTGAAATCAGAAGATTTAAATATCCTCTCACACATACTCCTGATTGGAGGGTGGGAGAGCAGAACTTGTTTTTCCAAGTTCTAATATCAGTTGTAATCACCGTTGCAAGCTTTGGTATGGAAAAGAAAAACTAGGGAGCTCTCCTTACTCCCATTTTAATTCTAAATAATTCTAATCGGTAAATCTGCTCTGAAAGAAAGGCCAAAAACCTGAATCAAGAAGATATAAATTTTTTGGCTCTAGAGTCCGATATTCTGCAGGATTATCTCAGGCCTGAACTCTGTGAGATCCTCATAGCGCTGGCCTGTCCCCAGATATATTATCGGCTTCTTTGTTACAAAGCTGACGCTTATGGCAGCACCGCCCTTCTCATCAACATCAGCCTTGGCCAATATTATGACATCAATACCGACAGCCTCGTTGAAGAGCTTTGCCTGCTCCACACAATCATTTCCGGTGATGCTCTCACCGACAAACACCTTCAGGTCTGGCTTATTGACGCGCACCAATTTCTTAAGCTCATTCATCAGGTTATCATTGCTATGAAGCCTGCCTGCGGTGTCTATTAGAACAACATCTATGCCTTTTGCCTGGGCGTGCTTGACTGCATCAAACGCCACTGCCGCAGGGTCTGATTCATAGTCATGTTTTATCATCTTGATTCCGAGCTTGTCTGCGTGCTCCTGTAGCTGCTGGATCGCGGCAGCCCTGAATGTGTCGCTGGCAGCAAAAACAACTGAGAGATGGTTCTTCATCAGAAGATTGGCCAGTTTGGCCATGGTGGTTGTCTTCCCGCTACCATTGACGCCGATGAATGATATTATGAATGGCTTATTTTTTTTTGCCTTGACAACGCTGATAAGATCAAATTCGTTATCGATGAAAAGACTCTCGATGGATTCCTTCAGTGAATCATGGATGAGCTCATTAATACCTTTCCTGCTGACCTTTCCTGTGGTGAGCGCAACCCTAAGATCTTCCTTGATCTTATCGATTACCTCAACAGCCACATTGTTCTCGAGCATCGCCAGCTCCAGCTCCCAGAAAAGCTTCTCAAATTTTTCATCAGAGAGCTTGACTGTAGTCAAGGTCTCCTTTATCTTGGCAAAGAATCCTTTCTTCTCCTCAGGCTCTTCCTCTTCCTTGACCGCTGGTTTGCGCTTCTCTTCATGAACATGAGACTTAGGTTTTTCATGATCATCATGCTCCAGTTCAGGCACCACTTCATGCTTAGACTCATCTGGTTCGGCTGTCTGAGTTAGCTCTTCTTTTTCTTCTTCCTCAGCCTTTTGCCTTTCTTCGCTTTCAGCTTCCTTCTTCTCCTCTTTTTTCTCGCGATGAAATAATCTCTGTAAGAATGATTTTTTCTCGCGAGCTTCTTCCTCTTTTTTTCGCTCAGCAGCTGCGCATCTCTCCTCAGCCTCTTTTCTGGCTAGACCTGCTCTCTCCTTGCGCTCTTCTCTGTCTTTTTGAGCCGCGGCCTTCTCTTCTTCATCTTTTTTGCGCCGCTCATCAAGCTCATTATTTTCACCGTAAATATCTTGCTTCTTTGCTTCGTGCTCTTTCCTTTTATCAGCTTTAGGAGACTCCTCTTCCCTACGCTTATCAGGCTCTCTCTTTCTCTCATCAAAGAAAGACTCTTTCTCTGATTTTCTCTCAACCTTTAGCTCTATATTCCTCACTGCCTGATCTACTTTCTCAGGCTGCTCAATCTCTTCCTGTTCTATATCTGCCTCTTCCTCAACCTTCTTCGAGAATAAAGAAACAGCTTTGCTAAGTTTTTCCTTGAGGAATTTGAACATATAAGACCTCTTTTTTAGGCAAGAACAGAACCTCAGTCAGACTGCAGCCCTTCAAGCCTCTTCATGAACTCTTCCATGTTGGCGAGAGTCTCACTCCTGTACTGGACAATCTCCTTCTCCTGCGCTTCGAGAAGAGATACTGCTTCGTTGATGCTCTTGGTAACAACTACATTGCTGCCAACATTGATCCTTAGATGAGAGGCGTCCTCCAGCCTGGCCTTGACAAAGACGCCGTTGGCTATCGGAGCGAGAATGACATCCCCTTTCTTAAGGGATCCAAAATCCTTTATGGCCACAATCACGCTCTTTATCTCAACAAGCTGCTGATCAAAAGATTGCAGATATTTCTGCAGCTGCCTGATCTGCTGGTCCAGCATCTGCAGCTCCATGTATCTTTCCTGCAGAGATTCCTTCTCGTTGCCCTCCTCGCTCTTGTCATTATTAATCTTGATAGTCTTCTTAGTCATCTTGTGAGGAAAGAACAAGCTTTGTTTTAAAAGGTTTGTTATTCAGCGGCAGGTGCTGAGGCCTTGCGTTTTCTTGGCTTTGGCTGAGAAGCTGGTTTATTCACTATGATTTCACTGGCCACAACATTCTTAGGTTCATCAGAATCTTTTTGCTTAGGCTCAACCCCACTGCCCTTCTTTGCAAGGTCTATCTCAATCTCACCGAAATGGAGTTTCTGATACATATCGACCTTTCTCTGGTTCTCAAGATGAAGAAGAGGGATGAAAGTATAGACCTTGTCCTCCTTTGAGTCAGAAGGTACCAGCTCGCTGAAAGTGAGATGCTTCTTTGCATCTGCCTGAGCCACATAATAGCTCTGCACCTTCTCAAGCATATCAGTTATCATCTCGCCGACATCAATCGCCTTGTTAAAAGCCTTAAGATTGATCTTGGGCGGCACATAAACCGGAGGTCTTCTGTGCTCTACTTCAAGGGCTTTTTCCAGGGCCTTGATCAGATCATAGACTGAGACTTTCCTCTTCCTTGGTTGAGGAGTCCTTGGCATGAGCTTAGGGTGGTCTCCTTTGATCCTTCCTCCGCCTTGGCCATCTAGCGGAAGCTCATCCAGAAGCTGCTCAGGATCATCGATGGCTGACATGAGACTGTCAAGGGCATTTATATCCTCTTCCACAAGCCTGTTGGACTTGATCTTCAATAGAAGGGCGGAAGCAAGGACGACCTTGCCGCTGATGCGGAAATCCATTTCCTTGAGCTTCTTGAGCATCTCAAGGAACTTATGGGCGATCTCAGAGACATCGATATCCCAGGGATTCATATATTCGCTCCTGACAAGGTCATAGATGATATTCTGCCATGTGAGATCATCCTCCTGGAACAGCAGGCTGAATATGCGTTCCTGCGTCTTACCTTCATCATTTGGCTGCACGAAATCCATTGGTTTGGCTTTGCACAGGAGTGTATTTAAATATTGCGATTTGCAATAACATAGCAGAGATATCATCAAAAATTGCAACAAGAATACTAGGTGCAGAAGTATACATCTTGGGTTGTGTAAATCCAAATTATGCAAAGGGAAATGATGAAAGCAATTATTTTATCCATTACATGAATGCATTTATCCAGCAGAATAAGATCACATATTTTGATAATTCTGTGTATATAAACATATTCGACCCGAAAAGCAGCAATTGGGTCTCTTTTAAAAATACGAGTTTTGATCCTTTGAATATCTCCTCCGGATTCATATTCTGGGAAAAACACTTACAAGATAGAAATAACTTCACTGAACAGCCTCGTACTATAGAACTTAAAGAAATAGGAGATTGTAGAATCTTGCTTGACTCATATGCAGGGTTTACTATACTTCCTGATTTTTATCAAAAAGTAGATTTTATAAATGAGAGCTTCTTGTGGGTTGTTGAGAATGGCAGAATTGTAAAAAGAGAAATGCCAAAATGATTAAAACAATAATTTTTGATGTCGGCGGGACTTTAGCAGACGGGCCTGACTTATACCACACAATCTCTGATAAAGTAGAAAACTTGCACGGACTGCGTATTGAGGCTGCATTAAGTGAGCAATTCGGAAGAATGTATGCGGGAAAGAGATTCTATGCCGTAAAAACTATCCTGGACAAGATCACCAGGAAAATACTTAAAGATTCTGGGGTAGAAAAATCAAAAATTAAAGCTTCTGATGTATATAAAGACATTTATTTGAATAAGAGCTGTTTATTTTCTGATTCGCTTGAAATTCTGGATTTTCTTAAAAATAACGGCATTCAGTTAATAATAGTTAGCGATGCTGATGCGGATGTGATGATTCCGGAACTAAAAATGCTGAAAATATTCGATTACTTTGACAGCATAATAATATCTAGTGATGTAAACTGCTACAAGACTTCGAAAGATATGGCAAATCTCGTAAATCATCTGTTAAAAGCACCAAAAGAGCAGGTGCTGTTTGTTGGAAATGCCAATGAAGACATTAGTGCTGCAAAGAACTTAGGAATAAAATCAGTTTTTATTAACCGGGTGGGCGACAAAAAACTAGGAGATATTACTATCAGATCATTAATTGAAATTAAAAATCTCGTGAATTAAATTTCTTAGCCAGAACTCCCCACCACTCCGTGGTTGGGGATGAATGGCGTAATTCTTATAGATTTGCTGTGGTTGAATAATTATTTGGTAAAATGATGAGTCTCACAAAGGAGGTGAGGCTCAATTAGATATTCGGACCACAGCTATCGTCATGGAGTTGCTTGGAACATCTGCCATGTTCAGTGGGTCACAAAATACCGTTATCGAGTGTTTAGTGATGAGAAGCTAAAAAATCTTTTGCTTATTCTGCTTGCAGAATCAAGCAAAAGGTTCAGGTTCCAAATCTTGGATTTGAAAATTCAGCCAGAGCATGTTCATGCTCTGGTTGCATTAAGGCCTAGCATGTCGCCGTCTGTAGCTTTACAAGCTATGAAAGGTTATTCAAGCAGACTGTTGTTTTTGCTTGAAGAGGAAAAGCTTTTTCGATGGTATGGCAAGTCTACTCAAGAGCGAAGCCTTTGGGGAGATGGAAAGTTTATGGGTTCGGTCGGACACACAACCCTCGAGAAAGCCAAAGAATACATGCAAAAACAAGAGGCTCATCATGCCAAAAAATCCATTAAAGGGAATCCCCACCCTTTAGGGTTGGGGAGGACGTCAAGTGAATATTCTTGAGAAAGACAAATAATAATGGTTTATCATATCCTAAAGCAGCATATAGAAACCTTTTTAAAAAACCCGCGTTTATTGAGTCGCGATGGGCCCGTGGTCTAGCGGCTTAACGCTTTGTGAGAACAAAGAGTTCTGCAGATGATACCGCCTTTACACGGCGTAGATCACCGGTTCGATTCCGGTCGGGCCCATTCGATTTTATTATAATTGCTAAGGGGTTTTTCTGGTGAGAGCTTCAGCTGAGAATGTGAAAAGAATAAGTGAGATAATACGCATCCTCAAGGAGAAATCCTCTCTTTCGATGCTAGGCCAGTTCTCAAAGGAAGACCCTTATTATGTGCTCATCAGCACAGTGCTCAGCGCCCGCAACAGGGATGATATGACGATGAAGGCTGTCAAGAAGCTCTTCTCAAAATATAAGAGTCCTAAGCAGATCGCAGCTGCGCCTGTAAAGAAGCTTGAGCCTTTGATAAAACAGTCTGGCTTTTATAAGACAAAGGCTCGCCGCATCAAAGAGCTGAGCAGAGTCCTGCTGGAAAAATATAACGGAAAGGTGCCTGATGATTTTGACAAACTATTGGAGCTTCCTGGCGTCGGAAGAAAGACAGCTGGCTGTGTATTGGTGTATGCTTTCGGAAAGCCGGCGATACCTGTTGATGTTCACGTAAATCGTATCAGCAATCGCCTCGGCTGGGTGAAGACTAAGACGCCTGAGAAGACAGAGCAGGCATTGATGAAGATCGTGCCACGCAGATACTGGATCTTCGTGAACGAAGTGCTTGTCATTCATGGCCAGACCATCTGCAAGCCAATCAGACCTCTTTGCGAAAAATGCAAGATTTCAAGGCATTGCGCTTATTTCTTAAAATTAAAATCTCTGGCTTAATAATTAATTTTAATCAACCTAAGGCGAGGTTGCGTAGAACCTAATATAATATCTGCCGATATTTCTTATCAGCCACCACAAAGCCAATCAGGAAGTAGACTGCACTCAGAAAGAACAAGACTGAATAAAGCACAGGGATGAATTTGAGATGCTGGTTGAAATTGGCGTGGATGAGTACCATGAAGCCAAGGAAATATAGGAATACCCCGCTTGAGACATACAATATGGGCGTCCTCATGACTTTCGCCTTGACCGTCGGGTGGATCCTAAGCGTCAGGAGGAACATGAGAGAAACTGCAAGTGGATGCAGGAACAGGTTGATGCGCGTGAACTCCGGGAATATCATGAGCCGCGGCACCAGGGTTGTCTTGAACAGGAATAACAGCCAGATCAGCACCGCAGAGATGGCTGCTGAAAAGAAGAACAGCTCTTTGTGGTGCAGCCTGTGCATCTTTGATGAATGATGCCAGAAGAACGAGAAAGCTATTATGAACATGATATACGATGCTGCGAAGAATACGGCGCTTACCCTTGGGAGGAATCCTTTATGCAAAAACTCCAAAGGTTCTCCTGTGAAGAAACCGAGTGCCAGGAATGAAAAGGCCAACGTTATCCATGCAAAGAGCGGCCTCTTTATGTGAATTATGCTGCTCTTGAAATCGCCTATGAAAAGACGCTCAACACAGGATGCGGCAAAGAAAAGGCCTATGCAGAGCACTATATTCCTTAGCCAATTGATAGCCAATA
>Ga0315276_10000883_pt1 | contig 26483 bp, 25 predicted proteins | sample YL17G05_0_MG_FD_204542 | JGI IMG/M metagenome (GOLD analysis project Ga0315276, IMG submission 204542) | Sediment microbial communities from Yellowstone Lake, YNP, Wyoming, USA - YL17G05_0 | ecosystem: Environmental > Aquatic > Freshwater > Lake > Sediment | place: USA: Wyoming | collected... | reverse complement strand
AGTAGTCCGCGAGGCGCTGCTTGTCCATCACCGTCACCAGCACGTCGGCGGTGCAGCCCCGCGCAGCGCGGGATTGCGGCAGCAGCTTGGCCGCCTCGGCCAGCCGGTCGACGCCGACGGAAGCGCCGGTGGCCGGCACCTTCTGGCCGGTGAAGCGCTCGACCAGGTTGTCGTAGCGCCCGCCGCCGAAGACGCTGCCGAACTGCTTGACCTGCCCGTCCTCGTCTACGATCTCGCGCGTCAGCACGCCCTCATAGACCGGCCCGGTGTAGTAGCTCATGCCACGGATGATCGACGGGTCGAAGACCACGCGCTCCTCGCTGTAGCCCAGCGCGGACAGCAGCTCGTCGTTCTGGCGCAGCTCGGCCACGCCCTCCTCGCCGAGCAGCGATCCGGCGACCAGCTTTGCGACTGAGTCGCAGAACGCGGTGCGGCTGCCTACCTTGGCCGACAGGTACTCCTCGATGCGCTCGATCTGCGCTGTGTCGAGCTGCGCGCCTTCAGTGAAGTCGCTCGTGGCATCGCGGCGGCCGGCGCCCAGCAGCTCGCGCACGCCGTCCATTCCCAGCCGCTCCAGCTTGTCCATCGCGCGCACGACCGTGCCCGCGCGCGAATCCGCGGCGGTGATGTCGAGCTCGGTGAAGCCGCAGCGCTCCAGCACGCCCTGGATGATCTTTCTGTTGTTAACCTTCACCACGTAGTCGCCGCGCGCGAAGCCCAGCGCCTCGAACGCATCGCAGATCACGCAGCAGGCCTCGGCGTCGGCGGCCATGCCGCTCACGCCCACGCTGTCGAAGTCGAACTGCAGAAACTCGCGGAAGCGCCCCGGCCCGGGCTTCTCCATCCGCCAGGCGTAGCCCATCTGGTAGCGCCTGAACGGCCGCTTGAGCTCGGCGTAGGCCGCCACGACGCGCGCCAGCGAGGCCGTCAGGTCGTAGCGCAGCGCCAGCCAGGCGTTGGGATCATCGGCGGGGACGTTGGGCCCGAGCTCCGGATTGCGGAAGGCGAAGATGCCGCCCTCGGGCGTGTTGCTCTCGGGCAGGAACTTGCCCAGCACGTCGACGAACTCGATACTCGGCGTCTCCAGCGGCAGAAAGCCGTAGCGCTCATAGACAGTGCGCACCACGTCCACGATGCGCTGCTTGGCGAAGATGTCCGCCGCGAACACGTCGCGGAAACCTTTGAACAGCCTGGGTTGGGGCCTGCGCATAGTCCATCCTGCCGCGCTAGGGCGCGTTGATCAGCGTTAGTATATCTGGTACAGCCGAAGGGACTCGAACCCTTGACCTCCTGATCCACAGTCAGGCGCTCTAACCAACTGAGCTACGGCTGCACGCTAGGGAAGCATCCAGTATTATAGCCGCGTAACCTATACCCGCTGAGCGCTGCAATAACGCAGCGGGTAACACATAAGTATAGTGCATGGGGAGCGTTACGCCCGATGCCAGCTGAGCCTGGAGGTCCACCGGCGGGAGAGGAGCACGGCGCGGCCGAGCAGGCTGCTGCGCCCGCTCCCGCCGCAGCCGCTGAGCCGGGCTGGCGCCGCGCCAACACCAAGCCTTCGCTGGGCCAGGCGCACAGCTCGATCTACGTCCCGCTGCACGGCGGCGTGTGGCGCAAGGTGCTGGCCTTCGCCGGCCCCGGGCTGATGGTCGCCGTGGGCTACATGGACCCCGGCAACTGGGCCACCGACATCGCCGGCGGCGCGCGCTTCGGCTACACGCTGCTGTCCGTCGTGCTGCTTTCCAACGTCATGGCCATCGTGCTGCAGCACCTGGCGCTCAAGCTCGGCGTGGTCACGGGCCGCGACCTGGCCCAGGCCTGCCGCGACCACTACCGCCGCCCCGTCGCGCTGACACTGTGGGCGTTGTGCGAGATCGCCATCGCCGCCACAGACCTGGCCGAGGTGATCGGCGCGGCCATCGCCCTTAACCTGCTGTTCCACCTGCCGCTGATGCTGGGCGTGATCCTGACGGCGAGCGACGTGCTGCTCGTGCTCTACATGCAGCACCGCGGCTTCCGCGCCATCGAGGCCATCGTTGGCGTGCTGATCCTGCTGATCGCCGGCTGCTTCGCTTACGAGATGGCCGTCGCGCACCCCAACTGGGCCGCCACGGCCTTTGGCCTGATACCCAGCGCGCAGATCGTCATCAATCCCGGCATGCTCTATATCGCCATCGGCATCATCGGCGCGACAGTGATGCCGCACAACCTGTACCTGCACAGCAGCATCGTGCAAACGCGGGCGTACAGCCGCGATGACGCCGGCCGCGCGATGGCCGTGAAGTTCGCCACGCTGGACTCCACCGGCGCGCTGCTCGGCGCGTTCTTCATCAACGCGGCGATCCTGATCCTCAGCGCCGCGGCGTTCCACGGCGGCGCGCATCAGGACATCGCCGACATCGCCGACGCCTACAAGCTGCTCACGCCGGTGCTCGGCGCGTCCATGGCCAGCGTGCTGTTCGGCGTGGCGCTGCTGGCCTCCGGGCAGAACTCCACGCTCACCGGCACGATGGCCGGGCAGATCGTGATGGAGGGCTTTCTCGACTTTCGCATGCAGCCGTGGCTTAGGCGGATGGTCACGCGGCTGGCGGCCGTCGTGCCGGCGGCAATCGTGGCCGGCATGTACGGCGAGCGCGGCGTGGGCAGCCTGCTGATCCTCAGCCAGGTGATCCTCTCGCTGCAGCTCAGCTTCGCCGTGATCCCGCTGGTGCTGTTCACCGGCGACCGCCGCAAGATGGGGCGCTTCGCCAACGCGCCGTGGCTGAGCGCGCTGGGCTGGATCATCACCGCCCTCATCGTCGTCTTGAACACCTACCTGCTGTGGCTGACCGCGGCAGGCTGGCTCGCGGGCAAGGCCTAAGGGAGTAGTGAAGCGAGATGTACAAGCACATTCTGGTCCCGCTGGAGAATACCGCCACCGATAAGGTGGTGCTGGCGCACATCCGGCCGCTGGCGAAGTTCTGCGGCGCGCGCATCACGCTGGTGCATGTCGCCGACGGCTTCGTGGCCCGCAACCAGCGGCTGTTCAACCTCGCCGAGAGCGAGGAAATGGTCAAAGACCGCGAGTACCTGGAAGGCCTTGAGGAAGAGCTGGCCGCCGAGGGCCACGAGGTGGTGTGCATCCTGGCGCAGGGCGACCCGGCCAAGGAGATCCTGCGGCTGGCGGAGGAAGTGCACTGCGATCTGATCGCCATGAGCACGCACGGCCACAAGTTCCCGGCGGACCTGTTCTACGGCAGCGTCGCCGACCGTGTACGCCACTCCACGGAAATCCCCGTGCTGATGCTCAAGGCGCCGTAGGTCGCCTGGCTACCTTCGCCCGCGCGCTGCGGCTACTCCGCGGGCTTGCCTTCCTGCGGGTGCGCCTCTTCCCATTTCGCTAGATAATCGTGCGCGGCGGTCTGCGTCGGCTGGTGCACCAGCACGACGTTGGCGTTCATCGCCGTTTCGCTGGCATTGTCCTGCGTGAACGTCAGCTTGACGCCGCCGGCCTGCTCCCAGCTCCACTGCGCGCCGGGCACGCTCTCGCGCAGCGGCGGGCCGTAGGCCTTGACGCACTCGTCGTACCAGGCTTTGGCCTGCGCAGCGGACAGGCCCTCGCGGCGGTCGACGATCCAGTACAGCTTGTCGCGGTAGAAGGCGGCGATCAGCCTGCGCTGCGGCTCGCCGGGCTTGGCGTCAAAGGTGATGAAGTGCTGCGCCACGGCATCGTAGGGCGCGATGATGCGGTCGAAGTCCTTGCCGCGGCCCTCCGGCGCGTTGTAGACCTGCGAAAGCTCGGCGGAGCTCATCCCCAGCTTCAGCCCGCCGTAGCTCAGCAGCGCGCTCTCCGCGGGGATCGGCTCGCTGGGATCGACGGTGTCAGCTTGCTCCTCGGTCGATGACGTGCCACCCCGCGCCATACTTTCCTGACTGCCAGACTGGACAGTACCGGAATTTTTCGCCGGAGGCTTGGGGCAGCCGGCGCAGGCGAGCAGCGCGGTGGCAACTAGCAGAGCGAGTGGCAGACGGTGCATCGCCACATTGTACCCATTACCACCGGTGAGCACGGCAAATGGGGCCTATCGGGGCGTTGCGCAGGATTTAGCCGCACCCCTCGCACGTCTGCCACCTGGACTGCGGGCAGAACCGGTGGATCGCGACTCGCGCGGTTTAGAACGGCACTTCGCGCGTCTTGGTCACCGGCGGCGGCGGCTCGTCGCTCTCCTCGGCGCGCCACTGCATCAGCTGCGCCAGCCCGTCGGGGATGCGCGAGATGTAGTTCCTGTACGTATCCAGCGCGCGCACGTCCTGGTCCTTGTAGGCCACGGCGTACAGCTCGATCAAGTAGTCCCAGGCCTCGGTGTAGCGCGCCTCGGTGATCAGCGTCTCGGCGCGCTGGTCGACGAAGTGGCGGTAGCCGTCGGGACGCACGCTGAGGCCGGCCAGCGGGTCGTACATCGTGCCCGGCCCTTTCTCCGCCCACGCCAGGTACTTAAGCTTCTCGATGTCGCTGGCGAAGCGCGGGCCCTCGAAGCCCTTGCGCTCGGCGGCGAAGCGCTGCAGCTGGCGCTTGGAGGCGCTGCGGTTGGCGTACAGGCGCATGATGAAGTAGAACGGGACGATCGGCATCGGCAGCATGAAGGCCAGGCAGCCCCAGGCGCAGGCGTTGTCGGTATGCTCCGTGGCATCGAGGAAGACCCACAGCGCGCCGATGAACAGCACCGTGCCGAAGAGGATGTAGAACGGCATCGGCCCGCTCATGCCACCGCCCCGGCGCCAGCCCGCAGGCTGGTGCCACGCGCCGCTTTCGCAGATGTCCAACCCCAGTTCATCCGACGTTAAGATTATGCCTTGCGCCGCCGTTTCACGCCAGATGGCGCGCGGTAAAATCAGGTATGTCTCTAGATGGGAGGAAAAATATGCGACTGATTCTGACGGTGCTCTGCGCGGGCGCGCTGCTGTGCGGCTGCAGCTCCGGCCCGCGCGGGCAGTACCAGCTGCCGGTGCTGCTGCCGGTGATCACCAGCGTCGTCGCCCCCACGGCGGACATCGTCGCCGGCGAGCAGGCGCAGTTCACCGTGAACTGGGACCACGGCCGCTCGCCCTGCGACGTGACCTTCACCTTCCCCGAGCAGCCCGACGCGCTGGTCGTCACCCAAAACACGGCGGGGCAGACGCTTGTCATCAGCGTGGCGCTGACCAGCGTCGGCAGCTTCACTGGCACCGTGGTGGTGGAGGACGCGGGCGGCAACGCCGTGACCGGCAACTTCACTTATACGGTGGTCGCCGCGCCGTAGGCATCCAATACAGGATGGCACAAGGCCGGCTCTACTGGGAGAAGGCCGGCGCGGAGTCCCGCCCCACCGCAGACGGCGGCACGGCGGCCGCCGCTACCCGTCTTGCTGACCGCTGACTGCTTTCCTGCTCAAGACGAGCCGAGACAGTGCTCGGCCTCTACGAAGATGCCGCCGTGACGGCGACAGTGCCGGCTTTACGCCGTACCGGTTTCGGGCAGCGGCTCGGGGAGCGGCTCAGGCTTGGCGGGGCTGAGCTCGATGGTCTGGCCGCGGCCGGGGCTGGGCAGGTTGAGGATCTTGCCCTCCAGCATCTGCCGCACGTCCGGCGCGTCGATCAGCACCTCACCGCTGGGCTTGGCGCTCGGCACGCTGTACATCATGTCCAGCAGCAGCTTCTCCACGATGCTGCGCAGCGCGCGCGCGCCGGTCTTGCGCCCCTTGGCGATCTGCGCGATCTCCCGCAGCGCGGCGGGCGAGAACTTCAGCAGCACGCCGTCTTCCTGCAGCAGGTACTGGTACTGCTTGATCAGCGCGTTTTTCGGCAGGTGCAGGATCTGCACCAGCGCTTCCTCGGAAAGGTCATCGAGCCAGGCGAGCACCGGCAGGCGGCCGACCAGCTCGGGGATCAGGCCGAACTTCACCAGGTCCTCGGGCTCGACGTAGCGCAGCAGCTCCTGGCGCGGGTAGACGCGCTCGCTCTCGCGCTGCCGAAAGCCGATCACCTGCTGGCCGAGGCGCTTGGCGACGATCGTTTCCAGGCCGGTGAAGCTGCCGCCGCAGATGAACAGCACGTTCGTCGTATCGATCTGCAGGAAGTCGTCGTTGGGGTGCTTGCGCCCGCCGTGCGGCGGGACGTTGGCCACCGTACCCTCGAGGATCTTCAGCAGCGCCTGCTGCACGCCCTCGCCGGAGACGTCGCGGGTGATGCTGGGGTTCTCACTCTTGCGGGTGATCTTGTCGATCTCGTCGATGTAGATGATGCCACGCTCGCAGCGCGCCAGCACTTCCTCGGGCGTGGCCTTGGGGCCGACCTGGTCCTGCGCCACCTGGTACAGGCGCAAAAGGATGTTCTCCACGTCTTCGCCGACGTAGCCCGCCTCGGTCAGCGCCGTGGCATCGGCGATGGCGAACGGCACGTCGAGGATGCGGGCGATGTTCTGCGCGAGGTAGGTCTTGCCGCTGCCCGTGGGGCCGAGCATCAGAATGTTGGACTTGCCGATCTCCACCAGCGGGTTGAGCAGGCTGTTGATGCGCTTGAAGTGGTTATAGACGGCGACGGAGAGCACCTTCTTGGCGTAGTCCTGGGCGATGACGTACTCGTTGAGGAAGTCGACGATCTCCTTGGGCGTGGGCAGCTTGTCGACGTGGATCGCCGGCGTGGACTGCCGAAAGCGCGGGCCGTCGAGCAGCTCCTTGCAGATGTTGACGCATTCCTCGCAGATGTAGACGCCCGGCCCCTTGATCATGCGCACGCTGGAGCTCTGCTCTTCCTTGCAGAAGCTGCAGCGCGGCGGGCGCTGCTCTGTACCGTTCCGTTCCTTACTCATAGACGGGGCATTATAACGCATGGGCACTACACATTGGTTAACTAGCAGCGGCACCGGGCGGCCCCCGCGCGCGTCACCAAAGCTGTACGCAGGATGCTAAACTTATGCGCCGTGAATTCTGCAACGCGAGTTCACGTCTGTTACGCTGGGCATGAAGGCCCCTAACCCCGGAGGCAAGATATGAAAAGCGCGCTATGGACTCTATTGATAGCCTTGCTGGTGCTGGCAATCGCCGGCTGCCCGCGGCAGAAGCCTGAGCAGGTGAACAACACCCAGACCAGGCCACCCGTCAGCAAGGCCGAGACGCCGCCAGGCCAGAGCGGCACTGAGCAGCCGCCAGCCACGCCGACCACGCCGCCAGGTGGTGAAATGTCTGCGACAGGCGGCGAGACCACGCCGCCGGCCGCGACACCGCCCGCCACGCCGCCGACCACCGGCATCGACAGCGGCGGCAAGCTTCCGCCACCCACCCCACCAGCTGCCGGGCAACCGACCATGACAGTCGTGCTGGAAACGACCAAAGGCAACATCGAGCTTGGCATCCACAAGGAATGGGCACCGCTGGGCGCCGACCACTTCATCGAGCTGGTCAAGGCCGGCTTCTACGACGGCGCGCCGTGGTTCCGCGTGATGGAAGGCTTCGTTGCTCAGTGCGGCATCTCCGCCAATCCTAAGCTCAATCTCGAATGGGGCAAGAAGACCATTCCGGGTGAGCCGCTAGTCCAGGGCAATCAGGTTGGGTACGTCGCCTTTGGCATGTCGGGCTTGCCTGATGGCACAACCGATACGAACAGCCGCAGCACGCACATCTTCATCAACCTGGCGGATAACAGCCGCGGGCTGGACCCCCAGGGCTTCGCCTGCTTCGCGCAGGTGACCAGTGGGATGGATGTTGCGCAGAAGCTCTTCCGTTGCCAGTATCCTGACCAGGGCGGCCTGGCTGCGCAAGGCGGCCTCGAGAAGTTCAAGGCGATGTTCCCGCAGGCCGACTATATCATGAAGGCCTACGTCAAGCCGTAGAGCGGCTTTGCAGGAAGTGAATTGAGCGAGCGGACAGCTGGCCAATCCGGCTGTCCTCTCTGCTGCAACTGGCCCGGCATGCCGAACTAAGGCGCTTCTTGATGTCCAGCGAGCCGCAGCCAGCGACGCCGGCTGACGCCCACCCTGCCTGTATCGTCCTGTTCTGCGCCCACTATAATGCTGGGCATGCCAGTGCTAGTGTTGATCGCCATCTTGCTGTATCAGGCTCAACTTCTCGGCAGTCCTGGCGAGCCAACGTCAAGCTACTCCGGCTCAAGTACTGCCGACGCCCTGCAGTCTGATGCGGACAACGTGGATTCAGCACCGCCAGCCGAGGAGGAATCAACAATGGTCATTGTCCTGGAAACAACCAAGGGGGACATTGAACTAACCGTTCACCGCGAGTGGGCGCCCATCGGCGCGGACCACTTCACTGACCTGGTTAACGCAGGCTTCTATGACGGCGCACCTTGGTTTCGTGTCATTGACGGCTTTGTCGCCCAGTGTGGAATTGCCGCCGACCCGGAGCTGAACGAGCAGTGGTCCGATCGGACCATCCTGGATGAACCAGTGAAACAGGGCAATCAGGCTGGCTACGTTGCTTTTGGCAAGACCGGGATGCCCAACAGCCGCAGCACCCATATTTTCATCAACCTGGCAGACAACAGCGCCGGGCTGGATCGCCAGGGGTTCTCCTGCTTCGCGCAGGTGACCAGCGGCATGGATGTCGCGGAGGCGCTGTCCCGCTGCGAGTACAACGACCAGGGCGGCCTCGCGGCGTCCGGCGGCCTCGAACGTTTCAAGGCACTGTTCCCTACGGCTGATTACATCAACCGGGCTTACGTCAAGTAGACTCTATACTCGGTATGAATTGAGCACTCGGCGGCTGGTGGCTGCAGCAGCGAGGCTTCGGCGATCCAGGACTGGCCGTGGCTGCCAGGACGGGGCCACAACCGGCAATATTTAGCCATGACCACAGAACGTATCACGCAGGCCGGGATTCAGGCGCAGCTCGAGCGCCTGACTCCGCGCAGGCGGGAAATTTTGCGGCGCGTGATCCTGCACTACGTACCCGAGGTGCACCCGGTCAGCTCGCAGGTCGTGGCCGAGGAGATCCGCGTCAGCTCGGCCACGGTGCGCAACGAACTCGCCGCGCTGGAAGAGCAGGGCTACCTCAAGCAGCTGCATACCAGCGGCGGGCGCGTCCCCACCGACCAGGCCTACCGCTTCTTCGTCGAGGAGCTGGTGCAGCACCTCTCCGAGACGCTGCGCCACCGCGCGATGGTCGCCGAGGTCTACAGCCAGCTGCGTACCGCCACCGAGGCGCTGGTGGAGGGCACGCTGGACCTGCTGGCCGAAATGACAGGCTACGTTGCCTGGATCAGCCTGCCGATACCCACGGCGCTGGACATCCGCAGCTTGAGTTTCGTCGAGGTCGACACGCACGAGCTGCTGGTCGTACTGATCACCGGCGCAGGCGCGATGCAGAATAGGCTGGTGCGCACCAGCGTGCCGGTCAAGGACCTGGAGCTGGGGCGGCTGCAGGAGCGGCTGAACAACTACCTGCGCGGGCGCAGCGTGCTGGGCGTGGACCACGCCAAGCTGCGCGCCATCTTCCAGGACACGGTGGCCGTCCCCGAGGTGCTGCTCGAGACGCTGCAGGAGTTCTTCATCGGACTGGGCGGCTCCGCCGAGCGCGTCGTCTTCGGCAATGCGCTGCACCTGGCACTGCAGCCGGAGTTCGCGCGCGCCGAGAGCCTGAGCTCCGTGCTGGCGGTGCTGCAGGACAAGGAGCGCTTCTCGGCCAGCCTGCGCCGCCAGCTGGGCAGTGAGTCGCTGCAGACGATCATCGGCACGGAGAACCTGGACAGCGGCCTGCATGAGTGCAGCGTCGTGCTCAGCCGCTACCCCACGCCGGAGGGCGAGGGGCTGGTGGGCGTGCTGGGGCCGACGCGGCTGATGTACGAGCGCACGCTGCAATGGGTCAAGGCGATCGGCGGCGCGGTGGCGCAGGCGCTCAACGAGAGCGGCGACGTGGGGAAGTAGGGCAGATGCCGACGCAGGTTGACCTTTACAGCATCCTCGGCGTGTCGCGCGATGCCAACGGCGATGACATCAAGCGCGCCTACAGGCGCCTGGCGCGCCAGTACCATCCCGACGTCAGCAGCACGCCGGACACCGAAGAGCGCTTCAAGGAGATCAACCTGGCCTACGAGGTGCTCTCCGACCCGCAGAAGCGCCAGCAATATGACACCTATGGCACGACCGGCGGACGCGCGGCCAGCGGCGATCCCTTCGGCGCCGGCTTCAGCAGTATCAGCGACATCTTCGACTTCTTCTTCAGCGGCGGCGGGGGCTTTTCCCAGGGCTTCGGCGGCGCGGCGACAGCGCGGCGGCGCGACTATCAGCCCGGCGAGGACCTGCACCGCGCGGTGCACCTGAAGCTGGAGGACTGCCTGGCGGACAAGACCATCGAGCTCAAGGTGGAGCGGCGCGAGCGCTGCGAGAGCTGCGGCGGGTCGCGCGCCGAGCCGGGCAGCCAGACCACGACCTGCCTTGTCTGCGGCGGGCGCGGCGTGGTGGTGCAGTACCGCGACACGCTGCTGGGGCGGATGACCACCTCCACGACGTGTCCGGCCTGCCACGGCGAGGGCGTGGAGATCAGCTTGCCGTGCAAGACCTGCCGCGGCAGCGGCCTGGTGGAAAAAAGCCGCACGATCTCGGTGACCATTCCGGCGGGCATCGACGACGGCAACATCATGCGCGTCGGCGGCCAGGGCCACAGCGGCCGCGGCGCGGCGCCGGCTGGCGACCTGCTGGTCTCGGTCAGCCTCGAACCGCACGAGTTCTTCACGCGCGACGGCGCGGACCTCTACGTGGACCTGCCGGTGCACTACGCCGACCTGGTCCAGGGCACGACGATCGCCGTGCCCACGCTGAGCGGCGAGGAGCAGCTGCGCATCCCGGCGGGCACGGGCAGCCACCACGACTTCGTGCTGCGCGGCCAGGGCATGCCACGCCTGCGCGGCCACGGCCGCGGCAACCTCTACGTGCGGACGGTGCTGGCAGTGCCGCGCAAGCTGAGCCGCAAACAGCGCGAACTGCTCGGCCAGCTCAAGCAGGAAGACCTGAGCGCCGAGAAGAGCTCCGGCGGCATCCTGTACCGGCTGCTGAAGCGCAAGTAGCAGCGCTGCGCGCAGCTCGGGTGTCATTCAGGAGTTGACGTGATCCAGGGAGTTGCGCGCGGCAGTTAGAACTGATAGCCCAGCGTGAAGCCGTAGGAGCTGTCGCTGTTATCGAAGGCCCGCCCGTAGTATCCGCCAACCTTGAACCCGCCATAGATCGGTAGCCGTACCACCAAGCCCAGGCCGTAGCTGTCGAACGCTTCCATGTCGTTGAAGTGCTCGCCGAGGAGCGCGTGGTCGGTGAAGACGAAGGCCTCGTGCTGGCGCCCCTCGTCGAGCGCAAAGCGGTACTCCGCGCGCGCCGCGACGGCCTTGGTGCCCACGGCCTTGTCATAGCCGTAGCCGCGCACCATATTTGCGTTACCCAGCCGCAGCTCCTCGCTGTAGGGCACGTCGCCGCCCGCGACGCTCGCCTGCAGCTGCCAGGCCAGGCTGGCCGTGGGGAAGAGCCGCCTGGCGTCCGTGCGGCCGAGCTCGGCAGCGCTGTCGGGCTCGATGCCCAGCGGGTTGCGCTGCAACTGGTAGCGCCGCGCGTCCAGCGTGACACGGCTGAAGTCGAACGCGCCCGCGTGCTGCTCGGCGCGCAGGCTGACGTCCCAGCCTTCCTGCGGCGTGAAGGTCATGTCGCGAAACATGCTGTGCCAAGTCACGGAGGCGTAAGCGGCGTTGCCGGTCTCGCTGAAACCGCTGCGCGGCGCCGTGCCGCCGGCCGTCGGATCGCCGGCAATGACAAAGCTGTCCTGTGTATAGACGCCCGTAGCGAGCGTCACGTCGCCTTTCAGGCCGGCGATGCGCGCGGCATTGCGGTAGGTGTAGCCGAGGTCGAGGCGCGCGATGCGCTGGCGGATCCTGGCTGAGGCGGGAGTGCCGCGCAGCCTTTGCCGCCAGTCATTGCCAAGCGACACGGCCACGGAGAAGGCGTTGCGCCCGCCGTTCAGCGTGCTGTCGGTCCACGCCGCGTAGAGGCGCGGCTCCCGGATATCGTCCTGGTTGAGCTGCACGCCGTATTCCAGCTGGCGGTTCTTGCCGCCGCGGTACAGGTCCTGGTAGCGCGCGCCGTACAGCCAGCCACCGATGCTGCTGTAGCTGATGTCGGGCGACCAGAAGCTGGGGTCGCGGCTGGCGTACCACAGGTCGATGTCCACGCTGCCGTCGTCGTTTTCCTGCACTTCCCATTCCAGGCGCGAGAACAGCTGCTGCCCATAGGCCCACTTGGCCAGCCGCGCCAGCCGCTTAGGCACGTAGGGCGCGCCTTCCGGCACCTGCAGGATCAGCGCCGCCAGCTCGGGCGTCACCGGCCCGCTGGACTCCACCGCGCGCACCTCGGCGACGAAGCGCAGGTTGCCCTCTTCGTAGGCGGTGGCGAACTCGTCCAGGTCGGCCAGCGTCAGCGCCTGCAGCGCCTGGGGGTCGATGATCTGCAGCACGAACTCCGGCAGGCGCAGGCGCAGCTCGGGCGGGATCTCATCCTCGGTCACGGCATGCGCGGCAGCGCATAGCGCCAGTGCCAGGATGGATGACAACCCCAGGATACGCAGTGCGGTGAAGGCCTTCTCCTCACGCTGATTCTAACACGCAGGCCGCGCCGTATCGCGGGTTTGCATCGCGTACAATGCAGCGCGGGTAGAATGAAGGTACGGGACGTTATCCGGCTGCTTGAACAGGATGGCTGGCGGCAGGTCAGGAGCCGCGGAGGCCATCGCCAGTACAAGCATGCGATTAAGCTCGGCCGCGTGACTGTTCCGGGGCAGATGGCTGATGAATTGCCAGCAGGTACGCTGCATAGCATACTTAAGCAGGCGCAGTTGAAGGTGAAGTAGTGAAGTACAAAGAGTACTTAGTAGTGTTCGAGAAGGCCGAGCACAACTGGGCGGCGTATTCGCCTGACGTGCCGGGGTGCGTGGCGACTGGCAAGACACACGAAGAAGCAGCGCGCAATTTCAAAGAAGCGCTGGAATTCCACTTTGAGGGCTTGATCGAGGACGGACTGCCGATCCCCGAACCATCGGCCGACGCCGAGCGCATCCGCGTGGCTGTGTAGCATTACGCGAACCGGGTTTCTCGACGTCTGCCAAATGCGCATAGATCGGCGAATCGTCCACACATTCACGACACGAAACAGCATATAATCCCCCGCATGTCCGCAGAGCGCAAGCCCATCCTGTTGCTGATCCTCGACGGCTGGGGCCTGGGCCACGACCCGGCTAACGACGCGATCGAGCTTGGCCTGACGCCAACCTGGCACAAGCTGTGGAACGAGTACTCGCGCACGCAGCTCGTCACCAACGGGCCGGCCGTCGGCCTGACCGAGGGCCAGATGGGCAACAGCGAGGTCGGGCACCTCAACCTCGGCGCCGGGCGTATCGTCTATCAGGACCTGCTGCTGATCCGCCGGATGATCGAGAACGGCGAGATGGAGGCCAACGAGCAGCTCAACGAGTTCCTCGGCGACTGCAGCCGCGGCTCCAGCGTGCTGCACCTCTTCGGGCTGTTCTCCGACGGCGGCGTGCACAGCCACATCGAGCACTGCCGCGGCTTCGTCAACATCGCCCGCCGCCGCGGCGTCAAGCGCGTCTGGATCCATGCCCTGACCGACGGGCGCGACACGCCGCCGCGCAATGCCGAGAAGTACTTCCGCCTGGTAGCCGACAAGATGCCCAGCGGTGTGGGTTTCGCCACGCTGGGCGGGCGCTACTTCGGCATGGACCGCGACCGGCGCTGGGAGCGCACCAAGCTGGCCTGGGACGCGATCGTGCACGCCCAGGGCTCGCGCGCGGCGGACTGGGAGAGCGCCATGGCCGCGGCGCGCGGGCGCGGCGAGACCGACGAGTTCATCACCCCCACCGTGCTCGGCGACTATAGCGGCATCCACGACGGCGAAAGCATTCTTTGCTACAACTTCCGCGCCGACCGCATGCGCCAGATGGTCAGCGCCTTCCTGTTCCGCGACTTCGACGGCTTTACGCGCGGGAGCGTGCCGCTGACACGGCTGTTCTCCGTGCGCCGTTACCGCGACGACTTCACCAACGAGGTGCTGTTCGAGGAAGACACCGTGCCGCAGACGCTGAACGAAGTGCTCGACGCCCTGGGGATGCGCGTCTACAAGAGCGCCGAGACGGAGAAGTACGCGCACGTGACGTACTTTTTCAACGGCGGGCGCGAGAAGCCCTGGCCGCTGGAGAACCGCGTGCTGGTGCAAAGTCCGATGATCGCCACCTACGACTTAAAGCCCGAGATGAGCGTCTACGAGGTGACCGACCGGCTGGTGCAGCATCTCAAGGCGCGCGACCACGAGCTGTACGTCGTCAACTTCGCCAACGGCGACATGGTCGGCCACACCGGCGTGCGCGAGGCGATCCTCAAAGCGGTGCACGCCGTCGACCACTGCCTGGAGCAGATCATGGGGGCCGTACACTGGGGCGCCGACGTGGACGTGCTGGTGACCGCCGACCACGGCAACGCCGAGGAACTGCTGTTCTCCGACGGCAGCTTGAGCACGCAGCACAGCATGAACGACGTGCCGCTGGTGCTGGTCAGCGAGCCGCGGCGCGCGCTGAAGGCGGTGGACATCGCCAGGTATGGCCGCGCCTGGTCGCTGTGCGACGTGGCGCCGACGATCCTGGCAATGTGGGGTATCCCGCATCCGGCGATCTGGGACGGCCAGAGCCTGCTCGTCTAGCTGCGCCCAGCCGCTCGCGCCAGCCGCGGCGCCTACAATAGGCGCATGCGCGTGCTGTTCGTCTGCACAGGAAACACCTGCCGTTCGCCGATGGCCGAGCGCCTGGCGCGCCAGCTCTATCCGCAGCAGCAGTTCGAGAGCGCCGGCGTGATGCCCACGGGCGCGATGCAGCCGCACGCCGCGCAAGTGCTGGGCGAACTGGGCGCCGACGCCGCGGGCTTCCGCTCGCGCAGCGTCTACGCCCTCAGCCTGAGCAGCTTCACCGACATCGTGCTCATCGGCCGCACCGCGCAGGAATTGGCGCCCGACGTGCCCGCCGGCGTGCGCGTGCATCACTGGGATATCGACGACCCCTACGAGGTCAGCGGCACGGAGGAAGAAGAGCTTGCCGCCTACCGCGCGTGCGCTGCAGAACTCGCGCAACACATCCGCGCGCTGGCGGCGGACGTCTCAGCAGTTGAGACTGAGACGTAACTTGAGTCCATTTCCTGCTAGAATTAGTGCGTATGGAGAGGCCTATGTACGACCTGTTGCTCACCAATGCGCACGTACTGACGATGGACGCCGGCTTCACGCAGCATCCACGGGGTTATGTGGCGATCCAGGGCGCCGACCTCGCCGCGCTGGGGCCGATGGGCGCCTGTCCGCCGCCGCAGCAGGCGCTACAGGTCATCGACTGCGCGGGCTGCGTCGTCATGCCGGGGCTGATCAACTGCCACACGCACCTGCCGATGGCCTACTTCCGCGGCCTGGCGGACGACCTGCCGCTGGACACCTGGCTGAGTAAGCATATCTGGCCTGCCGAGGCCAAGTACTTGAACAGCGAGTTCGTCTACGAGGTGACGCAGTACGCCGCGGCGGAAAGCATCAAGGGCGGCGTGACCTGCGTCAACGATATGTACCTGTTCGCCGCGGACGTGGCGCGCGCCTGTAGCGATGCCGGGCTGCGCGCGTACGTCGGCGAGGGCGTGCTGGACGGCCCGACGGCCTCGGCCCGCACCTGGCAGAAAGGCGCGCAGCTGACGCGCGAGCTGATCGCCAGGTACCAGGACCATCCGCTGATCACACCGACGGTCTGCCCGCACGCGCCCTACAGCTGCAACCGTGAGCTGCTGCAGGCGTTGCACGTGATCGCCTCGGAGCACGGCCTGCTGTATCACATCCACCTGCATGAGACGTTCGAGGAGCTCGACCGCATCGCCTGGGCGGACGCCGACGAGTCGCCGACGCACGCGCTGAAGCGCATCGGCGTGCTGGGGCCGAAGATGGTCGCCGTGCACTGCGTGTGGGTTGACGACCACGACCTGCACCACATGCAGGAGCTGGGCTGCGGCGTGGCGCACTGCCCGACGAGCAACCTCAAGCTGGGCAGCGGCATCGCGCCGGTGCACAGCATGATCGAGGCCGAGGTGCCCGTAGGCGTGGGCACGGACGGAGCAGCGAGCAACAACAACCTCAACCTGTGGGAAGAGATCCACCTGGCGGCGCTGCTCGCCAAGGGCGTCTACAAGTCGCCGGATGTCGTGCCGGCGCGCATGGCGCTTTCTTTCGCCACCAGCCGCGCCGCCAGCCTGCTGCAAAGCGACGCCATCGGCGTGCTGGCGCCAGGCAAGCGCGCCGACGTGATCGTCGTCGAGGTAAACGGACTGCATGCCACACCAACGTATCCCCACGACGACGGGATCTACAGCACGCTGACGTACTGCTCCCAGGCGGCGGACGTGCGCGACACGATCATCCACGGCAAGCTGCAGATGCGCAACCGCCAGCTGCTGGGCCTGGACGAGGAACAGCTGAAAGCCAAGGCGCGCGCCTGGGTGGCGAAGAACTTCAGCTAAGCGCCCCGGCGTGCAGCGCGGTTACAATCTCGACGAGTTGACTGCCATGCCACCGACAATTGATCAGATCAGGCTGCAACGTGAAGCGATCCTGCGTCTCGCTGCACAGCGCGGCGCACGCGATGTGCGTGTGTTTGGGTCGGTTGCCCGCGGCGAAGCACGGCCGGATAGTGATATCGACTTCCTGGTCGTTCTGGATTCTGGCCGGAGTTTGTTCGACCTCGGCGGCCTGCTGATGGATTTGCATGAGCTGCTGGGCTGCGACGTGGAAGTGACTACGGAAAAGGGCCTGAAAGAGCGCTACCGGGCGCAAGTTCTGCAAGAGGCGATACTTATATGAGACCGCTTGCCGAGCTGCTGGCAGATATACACCTGGCAATCTCGGCCGTCGAGCGGCGCCAGCCCAGGAACCTGGATGAACTGCTCGCCGACGAGCTGCTGCAAGTCTGGTGTGTACATCATCTGCAGGTCATCGGCGAGGCTGCCAGCAAACTGCCCGTCTCGTTTAAACATGAGCACGCCGAGGTAGACTGGGCTGCGGTTATCGGCATACGGCACCTGCTGGTGCACGAGTACTTCGATCTGGACTGGGAGATCGTGTGGCGGACCGTCGTGGATGATTTGCCACGGCTTAAGGCTTGGCTGGACGGGCTTGCTGAGACAGCAGCATCTTAACGCTGGCCTGAACTTATAATGGAAACATGAACGTCCAGATGAATGCAAGAACAGCAATCGCCTGCTTGGCTTCGATATCCATGTTCTGTATGCTCCCGCTGCTCGCGTTTCCCGCTGTCGACGGCATCGACATCGTGCTGACCAGCGGCACGGTGACCGGCAGCGAACGCGGACAGGGGAAGGCCGTAGCCGAGGCGTGCGTGACCAACAACACCAGCCGCGCACTGTACGGCGTGCGGATCGGCGTGTACTACGCGCTGGTGGACGCACTGCCCGCTGCGGATGCGGACTACCGCGTGCACGAGTTCATCTTCGAGCCGCCACTGGCGCCCGGCAAGAGCAGCATTCTGCACTTCTCGGATGAGAACGCCGGCGAGTACGTGCTGCTCGACGTGCAGCGCGCCAACTTCAACCTCGGCCTGACGTACAACGGCCTGCCGGCGCAGCTTGCGCAGCCGCTGATGGCGCGCGGCGGCGCGGACTACATCGCCACGCGCGAGCTGATGAACCTGATCGGCGGCAGTATCAGCTACGACTCGAAGCTGTACATGATCGTATTGGAGCGCCGGGGCATCGTGCTCAGGCTCAAGCCGAACCTGGACTACGCGCTGCTCGGCGAAACGCGCGTGCCGCTGGCGCACCCGGTGATCGAGAGCGGCGGCCGCAGCATGGTGCCGCTGCAGGATATCGCGCAGCTGCTTGGCCTGAGCGTAATGCGCAACGCTGAGCAGAACGCCATCGAACTGTCCGACCCGCAGTAGCGTCAGCATAGGTAGCAACGTGATCGGTCAGCGAGCCGGGCAATTACTTCATGGCAACCTGCAGTCCAGCTGGCCAGTTGTATAGCTACGCTGCTTGCGCCGCCCATCATTCTGATTGAAAGGAGCTACTGATGAAATGGATCACCCGTGAACACGTGAAGGTCGACCGCGTGGCCTGCCCGTGGCTGATCCGCCGCTTTATCGACCCGCAGGCGGAGTTCATCTTCGTTCCCGCCGACAAGGTGGCGGAAGTGGCCGCGCGGGAAGGCGCCCGGCCGTTCGACACACCCGGTGCGGAGCTCGGCCATCACGAGGGACGCTGCAGCTTCGAGGCGTTCCTCGGTCACTTCGGCCTCGCCGACCCGGCGCTGCTGATGCTGGCGCAGATCGTGCACGGCGCGGACGTCTCCAACGATATGTACAAGCGGCCCGAGGCGGCTGGGCTGAAAGCTATCGCCGAGGGCTTCAGGCACCTCGGGCTGGCGGACGACCTCTCGATCATAGCCCGTGAGAGCATCGTCTACGACGCGCTGTACGCCTATTGCGAGCAGCAGGTGCAGGCGCAGGCGGACGCCTGACAGCCCTTACTCCAGCAGCTTGTGGCGCGGCTCGACGTAGGCGATGTTGCCATCCACTTTGCGGATGCGCACCGTCGAGTGCTGCTCGGCGCGTCCCTCGCCCAGCAGCCGCGCCGGCGCGGTGTAGCGGTTGCCGTCGAGGATGTAGGCGATCTCGCCGCTCATGTCCTTTTCCACCGGCGTGAGCACTTCCGCCTCCAGCCCCAGCATGTCCGCCGACTGCCCCTCGCTGGAGCCCTGCATGCTGTACAGGAACTTGCCGATCAGCAGCCACAGCAACGTGGCCATCACCAGCCCGCCGCCCGCGGCGATGAGCAGTGACAGCCAGGGCGTGGCAACGTACGCCGAGCCGAGCAGGCCCGCCGCGCCGAAGGCGCAGAAGAAGCCCATCACGTTCAGCGGCGACAGCGGGCTGAAGCTGGCGAAACCCTGGTCCGCCGGCGTCTCCACATGCATCGCGTGCCCGTGTTGCCCAACCGCGCCCTCGCCGTGGCCGGCCGCCGTCCCATGCATGTCCCCGCCGTGCGTATCCATCCCGCCGTGCGCATCCATGCCGCCGTGGCCCTCGAACCCGCCGTGCACGTCGCCGCCGGCCGCGCCCATGTCGCCGCCGCTGTCACCGATGTCGCCACCCACGTCGCCGCTCATATCGCCGCTCATATCGCCCTGCGCATCGCCCAGGCCACCCCCCGACTCACCGCCCCCGGTGTGCCCCAGGTCGCCGCTGTGGCCGCCCAGCGCCTGCATGCCGTGGCTGAGCGCGCCCAGCGAGCCGGCCAGCAGCACGTAGGCCAGGCCGATGCCGAAGCTCAGCCAGTAGATTGTCAGCAACACATCCATCTGCGCACCCCTGCCGTCGCGGCGAGGCGCACTGACGCGTGCGGTATGCGGCGGCGCTGATATTGTACCGGCGGGCACGCCGCGGCGCAGCAGGATTGCCCAGCGGGTGTACAATGGCGCTGCTGTGACAGGAGCCAGTCATGAAACGCTTTGGAGTGGTGGCGATGCTTAGCCTGCTGTGCGCCATGGGCGCGGTCGCGTTGGCACCGGGGCAGTGGGATCGCGGCGGCGCTGGCCGCAGCGGCGGCACGCCGGACAGTGGCGCCGTCGACGGCAAGTCTAACGGCCAGCCGGCCAAGATGCTGGTGGACGACGAAGCCGTCGCCAAGCTGGAAGAGGCGGACAAAATCTTCAAGGAGGAAGGCCGCGAGCGCGAGGCGATTGAGCTAGCTCTCAGCGTGCTGCCGACCTTCGAGAACGGCAAGGACTACGATCACCTGGTGGACTGCGTGTTCCTGCTCGGCGAGGCCTACTACTACCTTGGCGACTGGACCAACGCGCTGGCGTATATGCAGCGCGCCGCCGACCTGGGCTACCGCTACTACCCGGACGACATGAGCACCTACCCGCTGAAGGTCATCGGCGAGTGCCAGTTCGAGCTGGGCGACAACGCAGCCGCGCTGGCCACGTTCCAGGAGCGCGTGCAGAAGCTGCGCAAGGCCAACGACACGATGGAGCTGCCCGGCGCGCTGTTCGACGTGGGCGGCGTGCTGATCAACCTGGGCCGCGAGCAGGATGCGCTGCCGGTGCTCACCGAGGCGCTGGACGCCAACAACAAGCGCGCCGCCGAGCTGGCCAAGCCTGGCAGCAAAGCCGGCGACGAGGAGCGCGCCGCCAACGTCGTCGACCACGCCGAGATCATCTATCACCTGGCCATCGCGCATTACCACCTGCAGCAGCACGATGAGGCCAAGAAGCAGCTGGATGAGGCTTACTCGCTGTTCAACGGCATTCAGGAGGGGGGCAAGACCGACGTCAAGGACCGCCTGGTCTCCGTGCTGGATGATCTGGTGCTGGTGAGCGAGAAGCTCGGCGATACCAAAGCCGCCGACAAGTACCGCCGCCTCCGTGACGGCTTCAACAAGTAGGCAGGACTAATCCTCCTCGCCCTCGCGCTGCCGCAGCTCCACGGCCAGCTTGTACGCGCCGACGATGTCGCTGCGCGTGATGATGCCGATGGGCTGGCCCGTTGTGTTGACCACCGGCAGGCGGCCGATGTTGTGGTCGTCCATCAGCGCCGTTGCCGTGCCGCAGTTGTCTGACTCGCTGAGCGTGAGCACGGCGCGCGTGCAGATGTCACCGGCGGTCAGGGGCGCGCGCGCAGCGGTGGGACGCGTGGCTGGGCTTTCGTGCGCGCCATCGGCGGCCGGAAAGAGCGACGGCTGCGCTGCGGCTTCCGGCGCCCCGCTGGCCGCCCGCGCCAGATCGCTCACCGTCAGCACACCGCAGATGCGCCCGGCCAGGTCGACCACAGGAAAGCCGCGGTGCTCGGTGCGCTCCAGCAGCGCGCGCACTGCGTCCAGCGGCGCATCCACGGGAATCGTCTCCACCCCGCGATGCATCGCCCGGACCACGGGAATCGCTTCCAGGATGTTGAGGTCCTTGCCGCGGCCGAACTTCACGCCCAGGCGCGCCAGCTTGTGCGTGAACACGCCCTCGCGCCGCAGCGCGTGGAACACGGCGTGGCTCACCGCGCCGGTCGCCAGAAGCGGCAGGATCAGCTGGTAGTTGCCGGTCATCTCGAAGGCCAGCAGGATCGAGGCGATCGGCGCCTGGGCGATGGCGCCGAAGATCGCCGCCATCCCTGCCAGCGCGTAGGCGCCGGGGCTCTGCGTCGGCACCAGGTGCTGCGCATGTGCCATCACGCCGAAAGCGCCGCCCAGGCTGGCGCCGATGAACAGGCTGGGCGCGAACTCGCCGCCAGCCGCGCCGCTGCCCAGGCTCAGCGACGTGGCGGCGATCTTGGCCAGCCCCAGCAGCACGAGATAGACCAGCGCGCCCGTGCCCACCGCCGCCCAGGCCATGCCGGGCAGCAGGTGCGCGTGGCCGGGGTACTGGCTGTTGAGCAACGCGTTGATCGTGCCATAGCCACCGCCCAGCACTTCGGGGAAGAACAGGGCGATCGCCGAGCAGGCCAGCCCGCCGGCCAGCGGCTTGAGCGGCGGGTAGACGCGCCAGCGCGGGAAGATCAGCTCGCAGTACAGCAGCAGCTGCGCGAAGAGGTAGGCCGCCAGGCCGCAGACCAGGCCCAGCAGCAGGTAGTTGAGCATCTCCAGCGGATGCGTCAGCCCCAGCGGCGGAAGGCTGAAGATGCGGTGGTTGCCCGTCAGCCAGAGCACGGTGACGTTGGCGCTGACGCTGGCCAGCACGATCGCCGCCACGGCGCGCTTGGTGTAGTCGCCGAGGATCAGCTCGATGACGAAGAAGAAGCCCGCCAGCGGCGCGTTGAACACCGCGCTGATGCCGGCCGCCGCGCCGCAGCCGAGCAGCGTGCGCCGCCGCGCGGCACTGAGGCGGAAGGCGCGCGCCACGTTACTGCCGACCACCGCGCCGCCCACGGCGATCGGCCCTTCCATGCCCACCGACATGCCGCTGGCGATGGACAGCCAGCTCGCCAGCAGCTCGACCGCGCCGTTGCGGATGCGCAGCCGCCCGCCGCGCCGCGCGGCAGACTCGATCACGGCCGTGATGCCGCGGAAACGGCGCTGGCGTGCGTAGGCGTGCAGCAGCAGCCCGACGATCAGCCCGCCCAGCGGCGGCAGCGCCAGGACAACCCACGGATGCCCCGCCAGCCAGCCGAACTGCCCGCGCGCGCCCTCGCCGCGCAGCCAGTCGCCCGCGCTGAACAGTGTCGCGCGAAAGGCGTAGGCGAACAGCGCGGCAATGGCGCCGACGGCCACGGCCAGCAGGTTGAGCAGCAGCGCGTCGGTCAGCTGCCAGCCATGCCTGGCCAGCCGGCCCGTCAGCTCCGCTCTACTGCTCGCAGCTTGCTGCTCCACGGCGGGCTATTGTATCCGCCGCCCGTATGGTAGAACCTTGCCGAGGTAAGGCAATGGACTACCCGGCACGCATCATGGTGGTCGGCAACGGCGGGCGCGAATGCGCCATCGCCAACGCGATCCTGCTCAGCGAGCGCATCGAGCGGCTGCTGATCACGCCGCCGAACTGGGGCGTGCTCGACCCGCACGGGCCGGGACGCGTCGCGGCGCTGCACATTACCGCAACCGACAGCGATGCACTGGTGCAGACCGCCGTGCGCGAAGGCGTGCAGCTCTGCGTGATCGGCCCCGAGGCGCCGCTGGTGGCCGGGCTGGGCGACGACATGCGCCGCGCGGGCGTGCCGGTGCTGGGGCCGGGCTTGAACGCCGCGCGGCTGGAAGGCAGCAAGTCCTTCGCCAAGCACTTCCTCATCGAGCACGGCATCCCCACCGCGCAGTACGCGGAGTTCACCGATCCGCACGCGCTGCGCCGCTACCTGGACGTGCATCAGCCACCGCTGGTGCTGAAAGCCGACGGTTTGGCGGCGGGCAAGGGCGTGATCGTCTGCCACACGCGCGCGGAGGTTGATGAGGCCTACGCGCGCCTGATCGAAAAGCGCGAGTTCGGCAGCGCGGCGGAAGTGGTGATCGTCGAGGAGCTGCTCGAAGGCCCGGAGATCAGCTTCACCTGCGTGATCGCCACCGGCGCCGAGACGGGCTGCCACGGCGTGCTGCTGCAGGCCAGCAGCGACTACAAGCGCCTTCAGGACGGCGACGCCGGCCCGAACACCGGCGGGATGGGCAACATTTGCCCCAGCCCCTGGGCCACGGAGGAAGTGCTGCGCGAGTTCCACCGTGAGATCTTCGACAAGGTGCTGGGCGGGCTGGTGACCGAGCACCTGGAGTACCGCGGCTTCCTGTTCATCGGCACGATGCTTACGCCGGACGGGCTGCAGGTGCTGGAGTTCAACACGCGCCTGGGCGACCCCGAGGCGCAGGTCGTGCTGCCGCTCACGCCGCTTAGCGACTGGGCCGCCGCGCTGGGGATGGTGGCGCAGGGCGCCATGCCGCCGATCACCTACGTGCGGCGCTATGCAGCCTGCGTGGCCGTGGTGCTGGCCAGCGGCAACTACCCTTATGGCAAGAGTGCGCCCGCGCGGATCGAGGGGCTTTCGCGCGTCGCCGCGCGCGGCCTGCATCGCCCCCAGCATGAGGACGGGAGCGCGCTGCTGCCCGCGCCTGTGAGCATCTACTTCGCCGGCGTGGAGCGCGAGCCGGCAGGGGCGATTGATGCGTCGCCCGCAGCTGCCGCCAGTAGGGGCGAAGCCATGCTTCGCCCAGAGCGTGAAGATGCAAGACGGGCGACGCACGGCATCGCCCCTACTCAGAGTGCGCCGTACCAGAATTACACCGACACGCTCGGGCAGTGGGACTACCTGGCGAGCGGCGGCCGCGTGCTGGCGGTCAGCGCGCTGGGCCGCGACCTCTCGGACGCGCGCCGCCTGGCCTATGAGGTTGTCGGCAACCTGCACTTCGAAGGCATGCAGCTGCGTAGCGACATCGGCAAGCTGCGCTAAGAAGCTTCTAGCTTCTAAGTGTCAGCTTCTAGCCAGACAGAGGCGTGGCGGTGAAATACGCGTGGCTCACTGAGTCGCTGCCTCATTCTGGCTAGAACCTGGACAACAACACCTAACAGCTCTTAGCTGCTGCCCAGCGCGGCGTAGGCTGGATCCACGCAGTCTGCGCATGTATCTTCACTGCCGGAAGCGCAGCCGCAATCGCAGGTCGTATCATCCTCGTCAGCCGCCGTGGCAGTATCAGTGCAGCGCCCACCGATGCCGTAGATGAAACTGAGTCCCAGTTGCAGGCCCTCGTTGGAGACGCTGTAGGGCTGGCCCCCTCCGAACAGCAGGTTGTAGCGGTTCTCGGGCAGCGTGGATATCGAGTTTTCCGGCGCGTAGACCGCCGCCGCGGCGATGCGCCAGCGCGGCGTGAGCTCGTCTTCGTAACCCGCGGTAAGATGCCACTCCTGGATGTTGGGGAAGATCGGGTTGACGCCGCGCGGCCGCGGCGCGCTGCGGCCGTAGTTCACGCCGGCGCGCCACACCGCCCCGCCCCTCCCGCCGGGGCGGTACTCCGTGCCCAGCACGTAGACGTCCTGATCCTTCCAGTTGAGATTCAGTTGCACCGGCTCGAGCTCGGCGGTGAGGAAGTCCAGCGTGTTGATCACGTGGTCCCACTTCAGCCGCCGCCACTCGGCATAGACTGTCCAGTCGCCACCGAGCTGCTGGCCCAGCCCCACGGCATAGAGCTCGGGGAAGTTAAAGCCGCGCATCTTCACGTCTTCAAACACCGCGCCCTGCAGCTCGGTGTACGTGCCGGTGGTCATCGTTCCGCTGCCCGCCGTGAGGTGGCTGCGGCTGTGCCACACCGCGCCCAGCGCCGTGCGCGCTGTGGCCTGGTGGTATACGCCGAGGCGCAGCGCCTCGCCGCTGCCTTGCACGCCATCGACGTTGAAGCCCACGCTGTCGCCGAGGAAGTGGAAGTCCACCGCCATCTGGCCGTAGCTCACAGCTGCGCCTACGGTGGTGCGCTCGTCCAGCCGCCGTGCCAGGCCCAGCGTGGTCATGTAGTTGCCGGTAGGCTTGCCCGACAGGCCGAGATCGAGGCTGCTGAACTGCACTTCCGCGCCGCCGACCGTACGCAGGCCCGCGCCCCAGGCCCAGCCGCGTCCCAGCGGGCCGGCGTAGCCCAGCGACGGCGCGATGCGCTGCGTGGCGTGCGGCACGGCATCGAGGCCGCCCTGGTAGCCGATGTTGTTCGCCACGAAGCGCAGATCCAGATGGAATTCGGGCCACTCAAGCAACGCCAGCGCTGCCGGGTTGCCGTCCGCGGCGCCGCCATCAGGCCCCGTGGCGACATAAGCCCCGCCGCGGCCGATCTGGCAGACGGTGGCGCCGATGTCCTCCATGCCGTTGCTGGCCAGGCCGGGGCGCGCGCCAAGCTGCGCGACGAACGCGGCGGCCGCGGCACAGATGAGCAGCTTTAACGTGGGCCTTCCTCCCTCGCCTGGCGGCTGCAGATGCAGCGCGTCTATGTTACCCGACTTGGCCGACTGAGACAATCAGCCGGCGGGCTGCCAGTGGACTCAAGTTGCACTACAATCAGCGCGTGGAACTGATCCTCGCCAGCACATCGCCGCGCCGCCGCGAACTGCTCGCCACGCTGGGCGTGCCATTTACGGTCGTGGCGGGCGAAAAGGTGGATGAAGCAGGCCTGCTCGCCGCCCACAATGGTTCGCTGGAGGAGCGGCTGCTGGCGCTGGCTAAGCGCAAGGGTGAGCATGTGGCGCAGGCACATCCGGCGGCGGCGGTGCTCAGCGCGGACACGGTGGTGGTGATCGACGGTGCGGCGCTGGGCAAGCCAGTGGATGCCGCCGAGGCGCGCGAGATGCTCTGCCGGCTCAGCGGCCGGATGCACGAGGTGTATACGGCCGTCGCCGTGCAGCACGCACAGCTGCATTACACCGCCAGCGGCTGCGAGATCACGCGCGTGCACTTCAGCGAGCTGAGCAGCGGGCGCATCGCGCGCTACATCGAGCGCGAGCAGCCCTACGACAAGGCCGGGGCCTACGCCATCCAGGGCATCGGCGCGCTGCTCGTGGCGCGCATCGAAGGCGACTACAGCAACGTCGTCGGCCTGCCGCTGGGCCTGACCGCGCGGCTGCTGGAGCGGGCCGGGATCGATGTGCTGTAGTGGCGCGCCATGCACCGCCTGATGCTCGTCCGCCTGCTATGCTAGACGCAGCTGATTCAGGAGGCGTGACATGACCCGTCGCGTGATCGTGATTGCTCTGAGCGCACTGCTGCTGGCCCTGGTCTGCGCGGCATCCAAGCCCGACGACGTCACCGGCTATAGCAGCGGCAGCAACGTCTGGACGCTGGGGGCGGACGTCAAGAACGTGAACCTCGACGGTTTCGAGAAGGCCAGCGAGTCCGGGGCGCAGGACGTCTACTTCGACCCCGACCGCACGATCAAGTTCGAAGGTAAGGATACCGAGGCCTCCGTCTCGCTGTACTTCACCGACGGCAAGCTGGAGA